>Ga0247611_10001957_pt1 | contig 35067 bp, 27 predicted proteins | sample 177DNAGHGhighgp2_FD_192422 | JGI IMG/M metagenome (GOLD analysis project Ga0247611, IMG submission 192422) | Sheep rumen microbial communities from Palmerston North, Manawatu-Wanganui, New Zealand - 1770 DNA GHGhigh gp2 | ecosystem: Host-associated > Mammals > Digestive system > Stomach > Rumen... | reverse complement strand
CATACCATCACTGCCTACTATGCTCAGACGGTCAAGCGCAGAGAGTTTAAAGTCGTCTATACCTTCCTTCTGCAACAGTTTGTGGAGCAGATAACGGCCATAGCCATCGGGCAAGCTGTCTTCAAAGATGCCGAAATTACCAAAGAAAGGGGAGGGCTTTGCCAAGAACAGACCTGGACGTAGCGGTAGTTCCAATGGGGAAATGCTAAAGCTATCGGCCAGCCAAGAGTGTGCATACTCGAAAGCACACAACTTGTTGTCGGGGGTCAGTGATAGGGTTCCCGCCAGTTGATCGTGGTATTTCACTTGGAGCAGTTCTATCTTCATCATACTCTATGCGCTTTTTTCTTGTTCTGGTTTCTGCGTATTTGTGTTAGTTCTTCCATTGTGGAATATTTAGGTTGGGTGAACAGGCTTTTTATCTCCGACGTGTAGCCCAGTGCATTAGCAATACCAATGAGGTTTTTAAGAGAAATCAGCCCTTTCTGTTCAAACCTGATGATATTGCTTACGGCGACTCCTGACTGCTCGGCCACCTGCTCGCGTGTAAGATTCTTCTCTATGCGCCGTTTGCGGAAAGCATCAGCAATTTCTTTGGCTATATCATCAGAATTATTGAGAGTATAGCTATCAAGAACAGATAATATATTGTTTGTTTCTGTCATATTTTACAGGATAAGAATAATATTTTATCAGTTGCAAAGTTGCAAAAGAATATTGAAACTACCAAGAGTAATACGGTTTTTATTGCCTGTAATGTGTTGTTTTTAACATAACTTATCCGGTTTTGACCAGTTTCTGCTGAATGTCTGCGAGCAGTGACTTCAAAAAAGCCTCGTCCACATCATCTAGCAGATTGATGATTTTACTTCTGTATTGGTTCTTGTTCCACTTCTCCATTTCGAGAGCTGCTGTTTCGGTAGCAGTCTCTATGTAGGGCTTCATGGTGTTGTAAGACTTGTGTCCCGTACACTTCATCACGGTTTCTGGAGGGATGCCCATAGCGAGACTACATGAAACGAAAGTCCGTCGTGCGTCGTGGTTTGAAATGATGTCGCAGAACTTATTTGAATCTTCTCTGCGTTCTGTACCTATATAATATACCTCGGTAATGATGCGGTCTAATCCAGCTGCCTTGGCAGCATCCTTGACGGCATCGTTAAGCTTTTGTGAACTTTGAATGTCGAACACCAGTCCATCTGGAGTTGCTTCATCCTTATACTTCTCCAGAATCCGACGTGCCTCTTCGGCAAGTGGGATGGTAAGATGCTCGCCTGTCTTTTTTGCAAACATATCGTCGATAGTAGGAACAGTGTTTTTGAGTGCGCATTTGTCGAACACACTCTCAATCTCCTGGCGGTACTCTGCAATGGCCTCGTTGATTTCCAGATAGGTGAACTTCATGCCACGCACATAATGAGTGGTTCCTTTCTTGGCTCTAAGCAAATCAGAATCCCACTTGTCAGGCTCTGCCCATACGTTAGTAAAGAATGAAACCTCAGATTTACTTTGGTTCCATCTTACCTTGATGCCAACCTGACCTGTACTCCCTTTTATATAGGGCCTCATTGAAAATTTAATCTGAATCATTTGCGTATCTCGACTTTAATTGTTTCTTTGTCTCAGAAAACATTGGGTTCCGCTGAGGTTCCAACTGATTTCGGAGGCGAAGGTACACTAAAAAATCGAGACCACCAAGAGGTTCCGCCAAAGGGATTAAGGATGATGAAATTTGATAAAAAATGATTTGTGGAGTATTTGTAACTCCTTGATAATAAAAGCAATTCTCATCAATCTTCATTATGGGTTCTTATCTTGAATCTCCCTCTCTCTCCGCAAAGAAGGCAACCGTTGGGTTGCCTTCTTGCGTATGCGAATCCCTCTCTCTAAAATTCGGAAAGTAGTTGTTCGATGACGGAGGGGAAATGCTCCATCTCCAACTGATGCTCTTTCTCAGCAATATCATCTACTGTGTCGTCAGGAGATATGGCTGTTCGGAACTGTGCGATTATTTGCCCACCGTCGCAGACCGATGTAACATAGTGCACCGTCATTCCAGTCTCTGTGTCACCAGAGGCTTTTACGGCTTCGTGAACATGATGTCCCCACATACCTTTACCACCGTATCGGGGCAGGAGAGCAGGGTGAAGATTGATAATGCGGCGTGGGAATGAATCAATCAGAAAATCGGGTACGATGGGCAGAAAACCAGCCAACACCACCATGTCTGTATCATAGCGCGAGAGCAGCGGCAGCATGTAATCGGGGTTGTTCAAAAGTTCTTTTGTGATTACCTCGGTGGGGACATTCAACCGTCGAGCTCGTTCGAGCACTCCAGCATCTGGTTTATTGCATACAACAATACTGACTTCAGCCAGAGGACTATTGGCAAAATAGCGTATTATGTTTTCGCAATTTGTGCCGCCTCCAGAGGCAAATATGGCCAGATGTTTCTTTTCCATACGTGGACTGCTATTCATTTTGACTTTGCAAAAATAGGCTTTTTCGCTTATTTATTTTGCTTAATCCATGCTTTTCATTATCTTTGCGACATAATTTTAACAAAATTTATGTCTTATTTAGTGCTTTTTAAGCTTCTGGGTTCGCTCGCTCTGCTTATGTTCGGTATGAAGACAATGAGTGAAGCTCTGCAGAAGATGGCCGGTCCGCAATTGCGACACGTCCTGGGTGCAATGACCACCAACCGCTTTACCGGTATGCTTACTGGAACCTTGGTTACAGCTTCGGTACAGTCCTCAACTGCCACAACAGTGATGACGGTTTCGTTTGTGAATGCCGGTTTGCTGACACTGGCTCAGGCCATATCCATTATTATGGGTGCAAACATTGGCACCACGCTGACGGCTTGGATTATGTCGGCAGGTATGTCCTTCGACATTACCAGCGCGGTATATCCGGCATTTTTCATTGGTATTATACTGATTTACCAAAAGAAATACCGCTATATCGGCGACTTCCTGTTTGGTTTGTCATTCCTGTTGCTTGGCTTGGGTACGTTGCGTGCTACGGGAACGGAGATGCACCTCGGCGAGAATCAGGCTTTGCTTGACTTCTTTGCTTCGTTCGACCCCGATTCGTTCCTTACAACCGTTGTATTCCTTTTTTTGGGTGGAATAATGACATTCTGTGTGCAGTCTTCTGCTGCGGTTATGGCTATTACCATGATTCTGTGCTCCAGCGGTGCACTTCCCATTTATCAGGGTATAGCTTTGGTGATGGGTGAGAACATTGGTACTACCGTAACATCTAATCTGGCAGCGTTGTCGGCTAACACACAGGCACGTCGTGCAGCCTTTGCACACATGTTCTTCAACGTGTTCGGTGTGATATGGATATTATTCGTATTCCGTCCGTTTGTGGATATGGTTTGCGGATGGGTAGGTTACGATGTCAATATGTCGAAGGAAGCGGTTGATGTTTCTGTATTCCTTGCCAATGCTGCTAAACTGAGCTTTGTCCTGGCAGCGTTCCATACTTCATTTAATGTGGTAAATACCTTTATTCTTATATGGTTTATTCCTCAGATCGAGAAGTTCGTGTGCTGGGTCATCAAGTCCAAGGCTGTAGATGAGGAGGAGGATTTCCGTCTGCACTTTATTACGGCTGGCTTCATGAAGACTCCGGAACTTTCGGTGCTGGAGGCACAGAAGGAAATACAAGCATTCTCGGACCGTATGCAACGTATGTTCGGTATGGTACAGGAACTCTTGGATAAGTCTGCAACGAGCAACAGAAACAGAACCAGTGAAGCTGACTTTACCAAGCTGTTCTCGCGAATCGAGAAATACGAGAGCATATCCGACAGTATGGAGCTGGAGATTGCAGAGTATCTGGAAAGCGTTTCTGACGCTCATCTCAGTGACGACACTAAGGCTAAGATTCGTGCAATGTTGCGTGAGGTTTCCGAGTTGGAGTCGATAGGTGATTCGTGCTACAATATGGCACGCACCATCAACCGTAAGTATGCTACTAAGGAAGACCACTTCATTGAGACACAGTATGAACATCTGCACCAGATGATGAGTCTCATTGACCATGCCTTAACGCAGATGAACCTGTTGATGGGTGGTCGTAAGGAAGCTTACAACATTAACCGTACCAAGAATATCGAGAACGAAATCAATAATTATCGCAACCAGTTGAAGTCGCAGAACATAAGCGATATCAACAATCACGAGTACACTTATGCTGTAGGTACCATCTATATGGACCTCATCAATGAGTGCGAGAAGTTGGGTGACTACGTTGTGAATGTCGTCGAGGCACGTATGGGTGTCCGTCAGCGAATTGCGTAATTATTGGAGTTTCGGCTTCAACTCATCGGGGCTGTCGTTGGTAAACATATTTACCTTGGGAGCCTCCTTCGTGAAGAAAGTTTCGATTTCACCAGTAGATAAGGAGAGCGTGGGCTTAAAGTCTGCGCTCTTCATGTATTGTAATATTGCGCTACGCATCTGACGAGCTACAAGTCGGTTGGAGAGGTTGCTCGTGATGTCCATAGTGGTCATAAGGAGCTTGCCTTTGCCTACATTCGCCTCTACTATCATGCCCAATTTGCGCGATAGATGCCAGGTATCGATTGGCTGTACGGGTGACTGGTAGTCTTTGGGAAGCAGACCGAGATTTATCACCTGAGCTCGGTTGAGCAGTTCCCACCAATTGAGGTTTCCCCACGAATCGCTTGGGAAGTTCTTGAAGAGCGGGTGCTCGGTATTGATGTAGGCACCTGTGGTGTGGGGTGGACGCATCTTGAACCAGCTCGTGTTCCAGAATACTGGCAGGTAAGTCTGACGGACATCGTTGCCGTAGGTTACTTTTCCTGCAGCTGTTAGCAACACCTTGCCTCCGCGAGCCAATGTGCTCTTTGCCTTGGCGTCGAGTGTTTCGGCAATGTATATGCCTTCTTCTGAGGGCATCTCTATCTCGGCGGGATATACCCAGAATTCCCACGAGTTACGGATTTCCTTTGCGGCTGCTACCGTCAGCGTCAGTTTGGTTGGTTCGGTGAAGTTTGCCAATGGCAGTACGATGCTACCCAATTCGGTATTCTTGCCCAATGGAATGTCGCGCTTGGTCAGGCTGTCAAGGAGTATGACCTCGCCTTTGCTATTGCTGATTATGTATAGCGGAGTGACGTTCTTAAGTCGTCCGTAGTAGGCATTGTACATTTCGACGGGCACGCGAAGTGTGTCGACAGAACTATATACGAAGCGCGGGAAGCGTGCGAGCGGCACTATGGGAGAACAGAACTGGCTCCATTCCTTAGCAGTACAGTAGCCTTTCTCGCGCCAGAAGACATTTAGAACGCCCTCAAGGGCTGTGCCTTGTCCGCTGTAGTCGTTGAGACCCAGAAGTTGGAACCCGCTATAGTCTTTTGTACGTAGATTGCGCTCTATTTCATATTTATAGCATAGTGTCTGCAGCCTTCCACTTGCCATCAGGAACTTCTCGCTCATCGCTTCCATTCCGTTGTCGCGAAGCAGGTCGGCAAATATCTCGAAGTTGCGGGCTTTGTATAAACCTGTGTACTGACGGACTTCCTTGAGGTCGGGGAAGGCACACCATTGTCCTTGCTCGTGAGCGAGTATCGGTGAGTTGTTGTCCTCCTCGCCCTTGTAGTTGCGAGGACGCAGAATGTCGTTGAGGTAGTCGTCGTCACTTGAGGGAGCATGACGACTCCAATCGAGACCGCGACCGCCGCCTTTTACGTGGTATTGACTTTCGCTGTCCCAAGCCCATCCACCGCCTACTGATGCTCCGCAATAGAGTCGGCGAGGGTCTTCATGTCGCCAGTGGTTGACCCACATATTTGTGTAGGGCACCCAGTTGCCTGCAGGCTCGTTGCCCGAAGCCATCATGAGGAATGAAGGATGGTTTCCGTAGGCATCAAGAATACGTTGTGTCTCATCCATCAGATATTTGTCGATGGTCATGCCTGCGCCCAACTTCACTCCGTGATTAGGCCATGTGGGACCTTCCGGCTGGAGATAGAAGCCTAAGCGGTCGGCTACGGCGAAGGCTGCTTCTGGGGGACAGTAGGAGTGGAAACGCATGAAGTTGAGTCCATAGTCCTTACATTTCTGTATGATACGTTCCCATTCTGATTCGTCGGTTGGTGGGTAGCCTGTGATGGGGAAGGTGCAGTTCTCCACTGTGCCCCTTATCCATATCGGACGACCGTTGAGAAGAAGCTGGCGACCCTGTGCCGTGATGTTGCGCATGCCGAAGTCGGTCTCGTAGGCATCGCCGTCAACAGTAACCACGAGGTGGTAGAGGTTGGGGTGGAACTCGTCCCAGAGTTCCATATCTTCTCCCATGAGAGCGGTGAAGCGCATAACGTTGCTTTCGTACATCACTTCGTCTTCTACCAGTGGCTTCGTTCTATTATAAGATTGTATGGATATGCCCACGATTGGAGTGCGTTCGGTGAAGCGCAGGCGGCTGTCCATGGTTACCTCAATTTCCACTTCGTGCTTTTCGACGTTGGGGAACACACGGACACGCTTAATCCATATGTTGCGTGGGGTTGTACGCAGTTCCATTCGACCAACTATGCCATTCCAGTCGCCCTGTGTCTGGTCGGTTACGGAGTGTGAGTCTTGTCCTACTCCTACGCCGTCAATACCGTTATAGACGTGTATGGCTATTTGATTGCTTTGACCGGGAACAAGTTGTTCTGTGATATCGAACTCATGTGGAGTGCTGAGGCTGTTTTGATGTCCGGCCTTCTGACCGTTGAGATAAACGGTGGTTTCGATATGCGGACGTTCGAGGAACAGTACTATTCGTTTCCCAGTCCACGATTGTGGTATGTATATGGAGCGACGATACCATGCTGAGCCTACATAGTGGAGGTCGGGCGTAAGGAAGAATGGGAACTTCATCTTGCCTTCCTCGCGGTAGGGCTTCATGTAGGGGTTGAAGTAGAAGGATGAGTCGTAGAGCGAACCTATCCATCGTGTGTGGATGCTCGTTGGGTAGCCCTTTCCTTGTTCGGGCATCGAGCCTGGAAGCATGATGTTGTCCAGCAGGTCGCGGTCGTACCACTTCTGCTCTGTACCAACATTCTCGCGGTCAATTTGGAATTGCCACGAGCCTGTCAGGTCTATGGTGTTCTGAGAGTATAGAGCGGAGAGTGTAGAGTTGAGAGTTAGAAGTTGAATGATAAGGAATAATGCAATGTTGAGATGTTTTTGCTTTGTCTTCATGATTTTGTCTCTAAACTCTAAACTTTAAACTCTAAACTTTAAATTTTACTTATCAAGTGCCTCGTACTTTGAGTTGTTCGACTTGAACTCGGGCACTATTTCCTTCATCTTCTTGACAGTAGCCATATCGTCGAAATTCTCGGATATCTTTACAAGTTCGTCTATGTCGTGGCATACGGCCTTGTAGTCGTACTCGCGTACTTCGGCTATGCGTATCTTTTCGTGGAATGTGGGTTTGGTGTTCTCTTGGTCGTTGAGCACTTCCTCGTAGAGTTTCTCACCTTCTCGCAGTCCTGTGAACTTCACTTCCACTCCCTTAGCTCCGCTTAGTAGTATCATACGCTGGGCAAGGTCGGCAATGCGGACGGGTTTGCCCATATCGAAGACGAATATTTCGCCTCCGTTGCCTTTCGTTCCAGCCTCAAGCACGAGGTTGCAGGCTTCAGGGATGAGCATGAAGTAGCGTATGATGTTGGGATGTGTAACGGTGACAGGTCCACCTTGCTTTATCTGTTCGGTAAAGAGGGGAATTACGGAGCCGTTGGAGCCGAGTACATTACCGAAACGTGTGGTAACGAACTGTGTAGCATCCTGCTTGCCACTCTCTTTCAAGTGTTTGTCGAGACTCTGGACATATATTTCGCAGATACGTTTCGAGCAACCCATGACATTTGTCGGATTGACGGCTTTATCGGTGCTGACCATCACGAACTTCTTGGTGCCGTATTTCACGCTCATATCTGCCACGATGCGTGTGCCCAAAATGTTGTTCTTAACGGCCTCACTGGGGTTGTCCTCCATCATTGGCACGTGTTTGTAGGCTGCGGCGTGGAATACGAATTCGGGTCGGAAGTCGCTGAATATCTTCTCCATTCTCTGCTTGTTGCAGATACTGGTCACTATTGTCTGGCAGGGGACATCGGGGTATTCCTTTGCCATCATCAGGCGTATGTCGTGCTCTGGCGTTTCGGCTTGGTCTATGAGCATGAGTGCTGCTGGACCGAAAGAGGCGACCTGACGTACAATCTCTGAACCAATGCTGCCTGCTGAACCGGTTATGAGCACGCGATGTCCTTCAATTACCTTGCCCACACTCTTCATATCAACAACGATTTCGTCGCGAGGCAGTAGGTCTTCTACGCTTACCTCCTTCAGACTCATCTGCTGTGGGATGGGACTGCCGTCTTTTGTTTCCGTCACTTGCTGCTCCACCATGTATATCTTCACGTTGTTGGCTATCAGCAAGTCCTGCAGTTCCTGATCGTCACGGAACTCGCGTTGACGAGTGGGGGATACTAGAACGGCCTCGATGCCTTTGCTCCTCAATTCCTGTGGCAGGATGCTACGGTCGCTATAGACCTTGCATCCCATGAGCATATGATTGAATTCTACGTCTTTGGGGGTGATAAATCCCTTTAACTCGAATTTTATGGGACGCTGGGTTCGGATATTCTTTGCAAGAGCCACGCCGCCGTCTTGCACACCATAGATGAACACTCGCTTTGCCCAGTCCTTTGTGCTGACTACATCGTACATTATCTTCACGAGAACTCGTTCGGCCCACATCAATGCCGTAGCAGAGAGGTAGGTTGCCACTAAGTGGCGTGTGGTCAGGTGCTCCCAAACGGAAGGACTCCATCGGTAAGCCCAATAGTGGAGGCCTATGATGGCAATAAGTGCACAACCGTTAGCCAATGCTACTCGCTGCAAATCGACAAACGATGAGTATCGAATAATTCCCGAATATGTTGAGAAGACGCGGAAGAAAACCATTGTCACGGCTATGTAAAGCCACATTACTCGGGTCAGAGGCCAGAAGTGTTGCTGTGTGACTGCTCCTCGATAGAATAGCCAATATACGAAAATTGACATTACATAGAGGATAAGACAGTCGAGTATCAGTATTATCCAATATGGGAGGGCCTTCCGTTCGAAGTACCAACTGAATAGTTTATAGGGATGCTTCATATCTTTCTTTATTATTTTCTCTCGTGCGTATATTAAATATATGTATGGTCTGCAAAGTTAAACATAAAATTCAAGATGGACAAACATTTTCAACGGATTACCCCTAAGATGTTGAAAAAAATACGTAACTTTGCGCGTAATTGAAAACTTAATTATTAGTACAATGAGACTTGATGGACGTAGGGAGAGCTCGAATGTCGAGGATCGTAGAGGCATGGGTGGAGGTGCGAAGGCTGGAATAGGTGGTCTCGCAGGTATCATAATAATCGCCCTCATGACCTTCCTCGGAGGTGGCGATTTAGGTGATGTCGTCAACAACGTCGTTCAGCAAGGCGGACTCTCTGGCCTGCAGGAAGAACGGGTGGAGGGTCAACGCGAGTTTACAGCCGAGGAAGAAGAACTTGCCCGCTTCTCCCGTCAAGTACTGGCCTCGACAGAGGATGTATGGACAGAAGTGTTCCGAAAGATGGGACGTACCTATGTGCCGCCTACGCTGGTACTCTTTACAGGCAGTGTCTCATCAGCTTGTGGTGAGGCTTCCAGCAGTGTCGGTCCTTTCTATTGCTCTGGTGACCAGAAACTCTATATTGACCTGTCATTCTTCACGGAGATGAAAAGTCAGTTGGGCGCAGATGGCGATTTCTCCTATGCTTATGTCATAGCTCACGAAGTGGGACATCATGTCGAGAATCTTCTCGGGACATTGAACGATGCTCATGTCCAAATGAACCGTGTTTCTAAGACTGAAGCCAACAAGATAAGTGTCCGTCTCGAACTACTTGCCGACTACTATGCCGGTGTATGGGGGCATTACGAAAACCAAGCTTACGGCTCGTTGGAGAAAGGCGATATAGAAGAAGCCATCGATTGTGCCGAGAAGATAGGTGATAACTATCTCCAGAAGAAGGCTCGTGGCTATGTTCAGCCAGAATCATTCACTCACGGTACAAGCGCCCAGCGTATGCGTTGGCTCAAGCGAGGACTCGATACAGGTGATATGAATACTACTACTTTCGGCATTCCGGAAAGTCAGCTATAGGCAAGACAAATGATAAACAAACAAGGACAGGGCACCATACAGGTGCAGACTCAGACGCAACAGCTTACACCGCAACAGGTGTTACTGGTGCGATTGACTGAACTGCCCTTGAATGACCTTCGCGAACGCATTGACAAGGAACTTGAGGACAATCCTTGGTTGCAGGGCGATTTGTCGGAACAGTCGGGAACAGAAGGCTCTGACTATGAAACAAAAGCCGAAGATTCCGCATACGATGGAACATCGGATGGCGATGAGCGGGTAGAACCTGCTCCTACTTCTGTACTATTCGACGATGAGGATGATGGTTCGCAACGTGATTCAAACGATAAGGCAGAGGAACATCGTCGTGAACTCGCTGATACTGCAGAGTCTTTCTTCGACCATCTTGTCGATCAATTGGGTGAATATCAGCTTACCGACCATGAGCAGGAGGTTATGAAGTATCTCATAGGTTCACTCGCCGATGATGGTCTTCTACGCATACCTCTTATGCAAATTGCCGATGAATTGGACATTTATCAGAATGTTACCACTTCTCCAGAGGAACTTGAACGTTTGCTCGTAACGGTCTTGCAACAGATGGAGCCAGCTGGCATTGGTGCACGTAGCCTTCAAGAGTGCCTCGTCATTCAAGCTCGTCGTAATTATCAAGGTGAGGCACGCGACCAAATGTTGCGCCTCTTCCTACGTTATTGGGACGACTTTACGCACCAACGCTGGTCGCGCATACAACAGTTGATGAAGCTTGACGATCTCGCTCTCGAACATCTTCAACAGCGCATTCAGCGCCTCAATCCCAGACCAGGAGGAAGTCTCGGAGGTGATCACAGCGACAACCATGTTGTAACACCTGATTTCATTGTTGAAGTTGACGAGAATGGACAGATACAGATGAACCTTAACGAAGGCGATTTGCCTCGTCTTTCCATAAGCCCTGATGCCGAGCAAGAGTTGCAGATGCCAGCGGTCACAGTTTCAGAACGTGAGGCTATGAAATATCTTCGAATGCAGATTGGCAATGCGAAGATGTTCATCGATGCCTTAGCACAGCGACGTGACACGATGTTGCGTACCATGTGGGCAATCATACGCATCCAGCGTCCATTCTTCCTCGAAGGTGACGAGACTCTGCTCCGTCCCATGAAACTCGAGGATGTTGCAGATTTAACTGGGCAGGATATTTCTACCGTAAGTCGCGTTTCCAACAGCAAATTCGTGCAGACGAATCATGGTATTTATCCGCTCCGCTGGTTCTTTACAACGGCAGCCCGACAGAATGGCGACGAAGTGACCATCCGCAAGATTCTACAAGCACTCAAGGAGATTGTAGATGCTGAGGATCATCGCCATCCGTTAAGTGATGAACGTCTTGTAATGATGCTTCGTGAGCGTGGATACGATGTTGCCCGACGCACCGTTGCCAAATACCGAACCCAACTGGGAATACCTGAGAGCCGACTAAGAAGAATATGAACATAAAACAGAAAGTACGCGAGAGAGCAACTATTTTAGTTGTGGCACGAACACTTAGCGATGTGTTCCGTCCTTCGTATTATCCTGTAATGGGTTTTGCAATTCTGCTCATGTTCACTTATCTCTCACAGCTCCCTTGGTCATACAAGTTCAGTCTGATATTACTTGTTTATCTCTTCACGGTAACATTCCCGTCTATCGGTGTGTATCTCTATCGATTCGGTCGTAAGATTTCTGTTCAGGATTTGGAGAAGCGCAAGTATCGCATTGTGCCTTATCTTCTGCATCTGATTTCCTACGCTGTGCTCTACCGTTCTATGTACACCATCCACGCGCCTGCATTTGTTCGGGCAATTCTCGTTATTTCCCTGCTGGTTCAGGCTTTCTGCATAGTCATCACTCTCTTCTGGAACATCAGTATGCACTCTGCTGGAGCAGGGGCAATCATAGGTGCTCTGGTGGTATATGCCTGGATATTCCACTTCAATCCCGTATGGTGGCTTTGTGCAGCCATAATGGTCAGTGGTTTAGTAAACAGCAGTCGCATGCTTCTCCGACAACATACGCTCGGTCAGGTCCTTGGAGGCACAGCAGTTGGCTTTTTATGTGGACTTGCCGGCTTCTTCATCTAAAACACATAACCGTATAACCTCATAACCGTAAAACCTCAATGAAACCACAAGTTAGTATTATCATGGGTAGCACGAGCGACCTGTCCATAATGGAAAAAGCAGCACAGATACTCGATGAAATGGGCGTTTATTTCGAGATGAATGCTTTATCGGCTCATCGTACACCAGCAGAGGTCGAGCAATTTGCTCGCGAAGCCGAAGGTCGCGGTGTGCAGGTCATCATTGCAGGAGCAGGTATGGCTGCGGCTCTGCCAGGTGTAATTGCAGCTAACACGACTCTACCCGTTATAGGTGTTCCCATAAAAGGTATGCTCGATGGACTTGATGCCTTGCTTTCCATTGTTCAGATGCCTCCTGGAATTCCTGTTGCAACCGTTGGTGTTAATGCTGCCCAGAATGCAGGATTGCTGGCTCTTGAAATGCTTGCTTTGTCGAATCCCGAGCTTGCCGAAAAACTCAAGGGATACAAGGTAAGTCTGAAGCGTAAGATAGTTAAGGCAAATGCTGAGCTCTCCGAAGTTAAGTATAAGTTTAAGATTTAACCCATTGGTTTCATAAGCCCATAACTAATGATAAGAAGAAAAACCCACGAAGTTCGTGTAGGAAACATAGGAATTGGAGGAAATAATCCTGTTCGTGTGCAGTCGATGTGCACTACTTCGACGATGGATACCGAAGGGTGCGTACGCCAGATTCTTGCTATTGCGAAAGCAGGTGGCGAACTTGTCCGCTTGACCACACAGGGTGTGCGTGAGGCTGAGAATCTGAAAGAAATTCGTCGTCGTGTACGCGAGGCTGGTTGCGACGTTCCTCTGGTTGCCGACGTCCACTTCAATCCTCGCGTAGCCGAGGTGGCTGCCCTCTATTGCGAGAAAGTTCGTATTAATCCGGGTAACTATGTTGATGCAGCCCGTCAGTTCAAGCATCTGGAATATACTGATGAAGAGTATCAAGCAGAGCTTCAGCGTATCGATGACCGTCTGGTTCCATTCCTTAATATATGTCACGAGCACCATACGGCTGTCAGGATAGGTGTTAATCACGGTAGTCTTTCGGACCGCATTATGTCGCGTTATGGTGATACTCCTGAGGGAATAGTGGAATCGTGCATGGAGTTCCTGCGTATCTGCATGAAGCATCAGTTCCTCGACGTTGTAGTCAGCATTAAGGCTTCTAATACCGTGGTTATGGTGGAGAGCGTGCGTCTGTTGGTAAAGGCTATGGATAAGGAAGGAATGACCTTTCCCCTTCACCTCGGAGTGACGGAGGCAGGCGAGGGTGAGGACGGTCGCATTAAGTCGGCAGTAGGCATTGGTGCCTTGCTCGTCGATGGTATTGGTGACACCATTCGCGTTTCTCTCAGCGAGGCTCCGGAGAACGAAATACCTGTTGCTTACACGCTTCTGCAAGCTGCCCGTTTACGCTTTACGAAGACTGAGTACATCTCTTGTCCAGGTTGTGGCAGAACGTTGTTCGACCTTCAAGGTACAATCGCTCGTGTGAAGGCAGCGACAAGTCACCTTACGGGCTTGAAGATAGCAGTTATGGGCTGCATTGTCAACGGTCCTGGTGAAATGGCAGATGCCGACTACGGCTACGTAGGTGCTGCCCGTGGTAAGGTCTCCCTTTACAAAGGCAAGCAATGTATAGAGATGAATATCCCTGAAACTGATGCCGTAGATCGCCTATTAGAAATTATAAATAAAGATAGATATGAATAACCAACCCCTACTTATCTACAATACTCTTTCCCGTCAGAAAGAGTTGTTCCGTCCACTTCACGAAGGTCGTGTGGGTATGTACGTATGCGGTCCTACCGTTTATGGTGATGCCCATCTTGGACACGCACGTCCAGCCATCACTTTCGACCTTTTGTTTCGTTACCTCCAGCATTTGGGCTACAAAGTTCGCTACGTTCGTAATATCACCGATGTAGGTCACTTGGAACACGATGCCGACGAAGGTGAGGACAAGATTGCAAAGAAGGCACGTCTTGAGGAATTGGAACCTATGGAGGTGGCACAGTATTATACCAACCGTTTCCACGAGGCTATGGCAGCTTTGAATTGCTTACCCCCAAGCATTGAACCTCATGCTACAGGTCACATCATCGAACAACAGCAATTGGTGCAGCAGATTCTTGATAATGGCTATGCCTACGAGTCGAACGGCTCAATTTATTTCGATGTCGAGAAGTATGACAAAGACCACAAATATGGTATTCTGTCGGGCCGCTCGCTTGAGAATATCAAGGATGCCAGTCGTGAACTGGCTGGTGTAGGTGAGAAACGTAATCAAGCCGACTTCGCCTTGTGGAAGGCTGCCCAACCAGAACATATAATGCGCTGGCCTTCGCCTTGGAGCGATGGCTTCCCTGGTTGGCACTGTGAGTGCACGGCTATGGGACGTAAGTATCTTGGTGAGCATTTCGACATTCACGGTGGTGGTTTGGACCTTGTATTCCCTCATCATGAGTGCGAGATAGCGCAGGCAGTTGCCAGTCAGGGTGACCAAATGGTGCACTATTGGATGCATAACAACATGATTACCATCGATGGAAAGAAGATGGGTAAGTCGTACAACAACTTCATAACCTTGCCTCAGTTCTTTGCTGGTGACCATCCATTGTTGTCTCAGGCATATTCGCCTATGACCATCCGTTTCTTCATTCTTCAGGCTCATTATCGTTCTACGGTGGACTTCTCGAACGATGCTCTGCAGGCAGCTGAGAAGGGACTTGCCCGTCTTATGGATGGCTGGAAGTTGCTTCAGCGTTTGCAGGAAGGACAGAAGACAAAGGGAACTCCACAGGTAGAGGCAAAGTATGTTGACGAACTCCGTCAGCAATGCTACGATTCAATGAACGACGACCTGAATTCGCCGCAGGTGATAAGCGCCCTGTTCGATGCTTGTCGTGTTATCAACACTGTCAATGACAAGAAGGCTTCAATAACTGCTGAAGTGGCACAGGCAATGGCTGAGGTGTTCCGTACCTTCGCTTTCGATATTCTTGGACTTACCGAGAATGCCGGCACAAGCAACAAAGCCCGTGAAGAAGCCTTCGGACACGTCGTTGATATGCTCTTAGAGCAACGCAGTCAGGCAAAGGCTGAAAAGAACTGGGCTCTCTCAGACAAGATTCGCGACGATCTCGCAGCTCTTGGTTTTGAAGTAAAGGATACTAAGGACGGCTATTCGTGGTCACTCAACGTATAGTGTGATTACTGATGTTGGCTGACCCATTGCTCGTAGCTATGCTTCCAGCGATTATGGGTCCAGAGCCATAATTCGGGCTGTTCACGAATTTGTTCTTCAAGCATAGAGGCATATTTGTCAACAACAGCGAATTCATCCATTTTATCGAATGGAATATTCATAGGCAAGACCTCGGCACGGTAATATCCGCGTTGAGGTCTTGTTACGCGTATATAATAGAATGCAGCTCCAACCTGACGGGCTATACGTTCAGAACCTACAAGGAATGCGGTCTGACGATTTAGGAACTGTGTCCAGTGGTGTAATGCCTGCGACTTTGGTTCTTGGTCGGCAATAAATCCGATAACCAGATGCTCACTTTGTTTCTTTGCTGTGATGATATGTCGTAGTGTTTGTTTCATAGGAATGCAACGTCCTCCAAACTTCTCGCGTTCACGCAGGAAATGCTCGTCGGCCTCCTTGTTGTGAAGTGGATGATATATCTGTGCTCCCACCCATGGACTATGCAGCCAAAGGGGGAATGATGCCATCCATTCCCAGTTGCAATAGTGTCCGAGATATGCGAAACAGAATTGAAGACCGTCTTTATCGAGCTGCTGGTGCATCTCTTCTATACCTTCAAACTTTAAGCGACGCTGTATTTCGTCGTTCGACATAGTCTCAAGTTTTATTGTTTCCACCACATAGTCGCAGAAGAAATGATAGAAGTTTCTGGCAATCTGTTTTATTTCTTCGGCGTTCTTTTCAGGAAAACTGTCGGTGAGCTGACGAACCACGAGCTCCCTTCTATAGCGTATAATATAGAAAACCAAAGGAAACAAAAGCCAGTCGGAAAGGAAATAATGTACAGCCAGCGGCATCCGCGACAGCAGCTGCACTAATCCAAATGCAAACTTAGTTAATGCGGATTTCATGGGTGCAGTGATGTATAAGAGTAATGTAGTATCTGCAGTCCTTTCTGTAGGCGTGTGGAATCTACGGCTTCCCCTATTGGCAAAGCACGCTGTGCTGTGAGGTCGTACATAGTCTCTCCCGTTTCGTCTTTATACAGCATGCCGGATGGGTAGTTGCAATATACGAAAGGCTTATAGTCGGGGCTCAGTATATTACGGCTCCAAGGATAATCATTGTGTTGTTCTCCCATCTGTGCCAACAAGGTAGCAGCGATGTCACTTTGGTTCATCAGAGTGTGGATGCGACGCTTTCCCTTTACAGCTCCACCCGTCCACAACATGGGACTGTGGAAGAACTCCGAGTTGTCATAGGTCTGTTCATACAGGAACCCATGGTCAGGTATTATTATTACCAACAGTTTGTCCCATACAGGGAGTGTGCGCAGACTATCCACGAGGTCACCAACACACTGGTCGGTATATGCGAAGGCATTCAGTTTCTTGTCTTCCAGACGATGATATGGCACATCCCAAGGTTCGTGGCTCGATATTGTTTGCCATACCATCATCCAGCGGGCTGTTGTATCTATCTCTGCAATGGTATGATACATCTTCATGGCAGCCGTACTGTCGTTAGCCCCCCAGCCAGTGTTCAGTTCTACCTTTTTGAAGTAAGAATCGTCCATCAGTGCTTCAAATCCCATATCGGCGAGATAACGGTATTTGCCCATATTTGTCATCTTTCCGGCATACATATATCCCGTCTTGTAGCCAATGTTGCGGAAACTGGTCGAGAGGCTGGATAATTGCGTATGCATTTCGACCTGTTTCATAGGACTGATATTGGGATAGCTAATCCAGCCTGAGTATGCACAAACGGTGCCGCGGTCGGTACGGAATGAGTTGCTGTAGTATCTGTCGAAGAAAATACCATCTGGTATCAATCGGCTCAGGTTTGGAGCAACCCCGGGTATGCCTCCAAGTTCTTCCACAAACTTACCTCCGAAACTCTCCATCATTACGAATAGAACGTTGGGACGTTGTGTTGTTAGCAGAGTTTCTGTTATGTCGCTGCTTGTTTCGTAAGCTTTTGTTACGGCTGTTCTATCCTCGTCTTTTGTCTTGTCATCGCTGTATTTCTTAGTGTCGAAAAATGAAACAGCAAAACGATAGACGGGATTCGTTGCTGCATGGCTAAGGAATAGCGGTCCGCTATGGTAACAATTTCCCACACCTATTGGAACAATGGCAACGATGACGATTATTATCGGCATAAACCATCTTTTGCGTGCATTCATGCGACGTGGTGTGAATCGTATCGATGGAATGGCAAAGAGTAGTATGAATGCCAATATCAGCAGACCGCGTGTTACGAGGAATGTAACGCTCACGCTGTTTGTCGTACCTTCGGGTGAGGCAGCGTATGCCAGATGTACGGCACCGAGTTTAAATTCCCAAAACTCATACATTACCATATCGGCGACGATGATAGCTCCAACAGCAATCGCTATGAGGCATAAGTATGGAACCAATATCCATTTGATGCCGCGTCGCATCAATATTGTAACAATGGTTGGTATCAAGAGCAATAGGGCAGTGGTGCGCAGGTCGAGCAACAGACCGTTTGATATGATGCTCCATATTGCGCTTCCTGTAGCGTCGTATATACTTTGGTTATAATAAACAAACACAACTTTGCCAATGATAAATACAATCATCAGCAATAGTAACAAGGTTAGCAGATATCGGTTAGTGTTTCTCATAGTTGTTGCATGTCGTTAAGACGTTTGTAGTATCCGTTCTTTGCAATGAGTTCTTCGTGAGTGCCGCGTTCCACGATTTGTCCTTCGTGAAGCACGCATATCTCGTCGGCATGTTTGATGGTGCTGAGACGGTGTGCAATTGCAATTGTTGTTCTGGTTGACATCAACTTTTCCAATGCATCTTGTACCAATCGTTCGCTCTCTGTGTCAAGCGCACTTGTGGCTTCGTCCAGTATAAGAATTGGAGGATTCTTTAGGATGGCTCGTGCAATGCTGATGCGTTGTCGCTGTCCGCCTGACAGTCTTCCTCCTCTGTCTCCAACCATTGTATCGTAACCCTCTGGCATGTCCATGATGAATTCGTGGGCATTAGCAATACGTGCAGCCTGCTCAATCTCCTCTTGAGTTGCTCCATCCTTGCCGAAGGCTATGTTATTACGTATTGTATCGTTGAAAAGTATTGCTTCTTGGTTGACATTACCGATGAGCGAGCGAAGGGAATGAATGCTCAACGTACGGATATCCTTTCCGTCGATAGTGATGCATCCTCCGCATACGTCATGGTATCGTGGGATAAGATCCACCAAGGTGCTCTTTCCTGACCCTGATTGTCCTACGAGTGCCACCGTTTGTCCCTTCTTTATTGTAAGGTTTATCTCGTGCAGTATCTCTCGGTTCTCATTGTAGCTGAACGATACATCCTTGAGTACGATGTCTTGGTTAAGTCCATCGATGGATTGGGCATTTTCTATCTCGCGGATATTGTTCTCTGCAGATAGAATCTTATTGATGCGTTCCATCGATGCCAGTCCCTTTTGTATGGCATAGCCTGCTTTCGATAAGTCCTTTATGGGCTGCAGCGTAGTGTATAGTATAATAAGATAGTAAATAAAGGTACTGGCATCTATGGAACTGCTGCCGTTGAATATCAACCAGCCACCGAACCACAGAACCAGAACAATCATTACGGTCCCAAGGAACTCGCTCACGGGATGTGCAGCGCTTTGGCGAATAGCCACGCGGCTCGATATGTCGCGATATTCGTCAGTAACACGCTGGAATCGGTCAATCATCTTTTCTTCTGCGATGAAAGCCTTGATTATGCGCAGTCCGCCCAGTGTTTCTTCGATTTGACTGACGCTGTCCGACAACTTGTCCTGCATCACCAGTGAACGTGACTTCAGTTTCTTACCAATACGTCCTATACCGAAGCCCAGCATAGGAACTACGAGCAGCGTGAAGATAGTCAGTTCCCAGCTTATATATGTCAGAGTTCCGATATACACAACGATGAATATCGGGTTCTTTATCACCATGTCCAACGAAGAAGTAATGGAAGCATCCACCTCGTTTACGTCAGCTGTGATGCGTGTCATAATATCCCCCTTGCGCTCTTCGCTGAAGAAGGATAGTGGCAGACGCACAATTTTGCGGTATATGTCGTTACGGATATCGCGTATGATACCTGTGCGCAGAGGTGCCAGCATTGCCGAACCGCCGAAGTATGTTGCAGTCTTCAGCAAGGTCAGGAACGACAACACAATACCCAGACAAAGTAGTGTTGTTGCAGGTCCGTATGTCTCAATAAGCTGCTGACTATAGTAATATCCGTTGTTCTTTGCTACTGCCAGCGTATCTCCGACACCTCCCGTACCCCAGGGTATGAATTCGTAGTGCTGTGTGTCAACTTTGAACAAAATTTGAAGAATGGGTAGGATAATGGTAAACGAGAACACGTTGAAGAACGCTGCCAGGACGTTCATTCCCAGCGTACCTGCGATATAACCTTTGTATCGGGCAAAGTATTTGCCCATTACCTGATAAAACCCTTTCATCTCTTATTTTTAATCCTTAACCCAAACTATTTTCGTCCAAAATCTGCTGGTATTTCTCCCCAATTGTCTGTATCCCATTTTTCTATAGGTACACTTACGGGATTCTGTCTTAGCCAAGCCTCTGCTCGTGCTACAAGATCCAATGCTTCGGCAGTTTCGGGTGTTCGTTCCAATGTTGTCTTGGCTTTGCGGTTACGCACCCAAGTCTGTGCCGTCTTGCTGTCGCTGTAGATTGGCATGCTGATGCCTTTCTGCTTCATCAGAGCCAGTCCGTGAACGATGGCGAGGAATTCTCCGATATTGTTCGTACCCTGTATCGGACCGAAGTGGAACACTTGGCGTCCTGATGGCATGTGCACACCTCTGTACTCCATCGGTCCGGGATTTCCCGAACATGCAGCATCCACGCACAAGGCCCCCCCCTCCTGTCCTCCCCGAGGGGAGGTAGTGGTTGCATTTAAGTTTTGTCTATTTTTATTGTATTCCATTATTCGTATTTACGCCCCTCCCTCGGGAGGGGAAATGGGGGAGGGGTCTCTTTACATTCTCTCCGGCACTTCAATACCCAGCAGCCCAAGTCCATTACGAACGACCTTGCTAACAGCCTCGCTGAGGGCAAGACGCACAATCTGTTTGTTGCTGTCTTCCTCTTTCAGCACGCTGAAGTCGTGATAGAACTGGTTGTATTCCTTCACCAGTTCGTAGCAGTAATTGGCAATGCACGATGGGTTGTAGTCGTTGCCAGCCTGACGCACAACGGCGGCGAAGTCGTTGAGGTGCTGTATCAGGCTTATCTCCTTATCGTTCAGTTCAGCATTTGTGGGCAGATGCTCCGGACGTTGTATGCCTTGAGCCTCAGCCTTTCTGAGGATACTTCTGATTCTTGCATAGGTGTACTGGATAAATGGACCGGTATTACCGTTGAAATCGATACTTTCCTCTGGGTTGAACAGCATATTCTTGCGTGCGTCCACCTTCAGTATGAAGTATTTCAGGGCACCCATACCCACGATGCGTGCTATCTCCTTAGCCTCAGCTTCGGTGATATCCTCCAACTTGTTCACCTTGTCGGCACTCATTTGTCGGGCATCGTCAATCATTGTTGCTATGAGGTCGTCGGCATCCACTACTGTTCCTTCGCGCGACTTCATCTTACCGTTTGGCAGTTCCACCATACCATAGGAGAAGTGCACGAGGTCCTTGCCCCATTTGAAGCCAAGTTTGTCGAGCAGTATGCTTAGCACCTGGAAGTGGTAGTTCTGTTCGTTACCCACCACATAAATCATCTTGTCGATGGGGAAGTCTTGGAAGCGAAGCTTTGCCGTACCGATGTCCTGTGTCATGTAAACACTGGTGCCGTCGGAGCGCAGCAGCAGTTTCTCATCAAGTCCTTCTTTGGTAAGGTCAGCCCAGACGCTGCCGTCCTCACGACGATAGAAGAAGCCTTTCGCCAGTCCTTCTTCCACTTTCTCCTTACCTTCCAGGTATGTGTCGCTTTCGTAGTAAATCTTGTCGAAACCAACGCCCAAGGCCTTGTATGTTTCATCGAATCCGGCATACACCCATTCGTTCATCTTACGCCAGAGAGCACGTACTTCTGGGTCTCCCTGTTCCCACTTCACCAGCATCTCGTGAGCTTCCTTGATGAGCGGTGCCTCCTGCTTGGCTTGTTCCTCGTCCATACCTTTGGCAACGAGCTCTTTCACCTCCTCGCGATAATGCTTGTCGAAGGCTACATAGTAGTCACCGATAAGGTGATCGCCTTTCTTTCCGCTTGATTCGGGTGTTTCGCCGTTTCCCCATTTGAGCCATGCCAGCATACTCTTGCAGATGTGTATGCCGCGGTCGTTCACGATATTTGTCTTTACCACCTTGTTGCCGTTAGCCTCCATCACATTTGCCAGAGCCCAACCGAGCAGGTTGTTCCTGACGTGACCTAAGTGCAGGGGCTTGTTGGTGTTTGGACTTGAGTATTCAATCATCACCAGAGGACTTTCCTCTGTAGGCTTTGTGAATCCGAAGCGCTCCTGCGAGTTTATTCCTTCTAGCAGGTCTATCCACTGGGCAGGAGCAATGACAAGGTTCAGGAATCCCTTCACCACATTGAAACGTGCTACTACATCGGGCACTTGTTTTACCAGGTATTCTCCTATTTCCTGTCCGGTGTCCTCGGGACGCTTCCTGCTCATCTTCACATAGGGAAAGACCACGAGTGTTACGTTGCCTTCAAATTCAGGTCTGGTTTCCTGCAGTTGCACGCTTTCCGGAGCTATGTCCTGACCGTACAGTTCCTTCACTCCAGCCACAACGGCATTACTTATCTTGTTAGCGATTTCCATCTTTATACATTATTATATTTATATAGCGGGTGCAAAATTACTCAAAAAAAATGAGATTGCCAAATTTAGCCGGAAGTCAGGACACGAAAAAGGGGAACCGCCTAAGCGATTCCCCTGTGATGTTCGTAAGGTTACTTGTTTTATACAGCAGCAGCCAGCTCAGAGCCAACCTTAGCCTTAACCACCTTCTTAGCGGGGATGGTGATAGCCTGCTTTGTAGCGGGGTTGATGCCCTTGCGAGCAGCACGAGTCTCAACGCTCAGTGTCAGAACACCGGGGAGCTGAACCTTTTCACCAGCCTTCAGAGCACCCTTAACGGCCTCAATAGCTGCGTCAATAGCCTTCTTAGCGTCAACCTTGCTCAGGCCTGCCTCAGCAACCTTAGCGATTAATTCTGTCTTGTTCATAGTTGTTAATTAAATGGTTAATAATAAAAAGTGTTCAATTTTCGTCTCTTACACTGGCAAATTTAGGTAAAGATAAGTTATCGGCAAAGAAAATGCAGAAAAAAATCATAAAATACCCTAAAAATACTACGATTGAGGCCCTTTTGTGCTCATTATAAGGGGAAAATATGTACTTTTGCAATCCAAAAACTTAAAAATGACACGATTATGCGTGAACAGATGCCTCCAATAACAAAGAATCTGCTTATAATCAACATACTCATGTATGCTGCGGCGTTCGTATTGACACGCTACGGCATCGATTTCAATCGTCTGCTGGGTCTTCATTTCTTCATGGCAAGCGATTTCCGTCTGCATCAGATATTCACATATTTGTTTATGCACGGAAGCTTCGAGCATCTCTTCTTCAATATGTTTGCCTTGTGGATGTTTGGACGTATTGTCGAGCAGGTGATGGGACCGAAGCGCTTTCTTACTTATTATATGGTATGTGGCATAGGTGCCGGCTTGATGCAGGAACTTGTGCAGTACATCCACTATCTGACAATAGCTCCCGAACTCGTTGGCGTATCTCATGAAGCAATAGCAAATGCTCTGAATATGTGGAACACCGTAGGAGCTTCGGGTGCCGTCTATGGCATCTTGCTTGCCTTCGGTATGTCTTTCCCAGATGAGCGTCTTTTCATCATACCCATCCCTGTTCCCATTAAGGCTAAGTACTTCGTAGTGGGATATGCCATCATCGAACTCCTGTCGGCAATGCTTCGCAGCAACGATGGAGTAGCTCATATGGCACATCTTGGAGGTATGCTCTTTGGCTTATTGCTCCTGCTTCATTGGCGTCGTCCGGGTGGCTTGCAGAAGCGCATTCGCGATTGGTGGAACAAGCCTCGCAAACCTCATATGAAGGTTCATCGCGGTGTTCGTAACGGCGATAAATTCTCCGATGAAATGGACTATAATGCTCGTCGTCAGGCACAACAGGCCGAGATAGACCGCATATTGGAGAAGGTTAAGGCTCATGGTTATGGCAGTCTTACCGAAAGCGAGAAACAGAAGCTCTTTGATGCCAGCGGAAGGTAATGGCAAAGGAAAAGAAGACCTCGCTCGTTAAGCAGTTTTTTGTCAACCTGCTTCTTGGTGCCAATCTCTTCACTTTGGTGCTCTTGTGGGTGTGCTGTGCTACCACTTGGATAGACCCATCTCTCCATCCTTCAGTATCTATGGTGGGACTTGGTTTTCCAGTCTTCATTATCCTTAATCTTATCTTCATTCCTCTATGGCTGCTTTTCCAGGCGCGTATGGTGATTGTTCCTGTTGTGGGAATGGCTCTATGCGGAAGCTACATTCTCGACTATTGTCCTCTGCACTTTGATTCGTCCGATGAGTCGGACATTACAGTGATGACGTGGAATTGTCACGATATGCAACTCTATCAGCCCGATTCCATCGAATATGCTACAGGTTACATTGCCGAAAGCGGTGCCGATATCATCTGCCTGCAGGAATACAACTTTAATAATGGTAAATATAAAGCCCTTCATGAGACTATGTTGGAAAAGGGCTACCATCTCGAACATAAAACTGGTGGGTTAGCCATTATGTCGCGCTTCCCGATACTTAGCTGTGAGGTCATAGATATGGAAAGCGTCACCACCAATGGGGCATTCCTGGCTGACGTACAGCTTCCTGATGGAGACACGCTCTCTGTCTTTTGCGTGCATCTCGAATGTACTCGTCTTTCTCTCGACGACAAGAACGAATACGGCGCTTCTTTGCGTTCCGGTGAGAGTGAGCGCATGAAGGATGAGGCTCACTATCTTCAAGGAAAACTTTCCGATGCTGCTAAGGTGCGTGCTTTGCAGGTGAATGAATTGGTAGAGCGTTTAGATAGTTTGCCTCAGTCGCGTTCCGTGCTTGTTTGTGGCGATTTCAACGATACTCCCATTTCTTATGCCTATCAGCATGTAGCGCGTCGTTTGCAGAACGCCTATCGTCAGGGTGGTCAGGGCATAGGGCTGTCGTTTCGCGAACGCCTGTTTCCTGTTCGCATCGACCATATTTTCCATACTAAGGACTACACCTGCACTTCGGCTCGTGTTGACAATTCCATTAGTGCTTCAGACCACTATCCAGTGATTGCAACTTTGCAAAAATGCGAAAAATAGGTCTTTTTGCAATAATTTTCAATTTTCAATTTTCAATTTTCAATTAAATTCACTAACTTTGTGCGCTCTTTGCGCGTATGCGTGGATTTGAACGAGACAAAACAAACGTAATAACTAAATAATTAAACAATGCAAAACAAAGGATTTGTAACATTAATCGCAGTCCTGCTTACGGTCATCTGCCTCTTCTACATGAGTTTCGGCGGCGTAGTAAATCACTACGAGAACAAGGCCGCACAGATTGCTGCCGTAGATGGTGAGCAGGCAGGACAGAACTATCTGGATTCTCTTCAGAACCAGAAGGTGTACTTGAACGTGTGGACGCTGAAGCAGTGCCGCGAGATGGGTCTTGGTCTTGGTCTTGACCTGAAGGGCGGTATGAACGTTATCCTCGAGGTTAGCGTAGCCGATGTAGTAAAGGCTCTCAGTGACCATAAGGAAGCAACCAACGCAAACTTCGCACAGGCAGTAGAGACTGCTCAGAAGGCAACTTCGAAGGGTCAGGGTGATTTCATCAGCCTGTTCATCAGCGAATACAAGAAGCTGGCTCCCGAAGGTCCTCTTTCAGAGCTCTTCGCTACTCAGCAACTGCGCGATAAGGTAGGCACAAAGAGCACAGACCGCGAGGTTGAGAAGGTGCTGCGCGACGAGGTTAAGGCTGCTATCAGCAATTCTTATAACGTTCTGCGCACACGTATCGACCGTTTTGGTGTCGTTCAGCCCAACATCCAGGCTCTCGAAGGTCAGGAAGGCCGCATCATGGTGGAAATGCCTGGTGTCAAGGAGCCCGAGCGTGTTCGTAAGCTTCTGCAGGGTAGTGCCAACCTGGAATTCTGGGAGACCTACAATGCTGAGGAAGTATATCAGACTCTCTACGACCTCGATGCCCGTCTGGCTGCTGCCAACGTAGGTGGCGAGGAAGTTGCTGAGGACACCACAGCCGTAGCTGAGGCTGCTGAGGCAGATACTGTTTCCGAGGCTTCAGCCGAGGAGAACAAGGCCGACCTTGCTAAGGCTATCGCCGGCGACAAGACTGCTACCACCACCAGCGCTGCCGATATGGAGCAGGCTCTGAAGGAGCACCCCCTGTTGGCTCGCCTGCAGGTTCAGCCCTCTCAGGGTTGTGTGGTAGGTATCGCTCACAAGCGCAACCTCGATGCCATCAGCGCACTCTTCGAGACTCCTGAGGCTAAGGCTACTCTGCCCAGCGATCTTCGTCTGAAGTGGGGCGTTAAGGGTGTCAACGACGGTGACGGCAGCGACTACTATTATCTTTACGCTATCCGCGTGACAGAGCGCGACGGTCGTGCTCCTCTGGAAGGCGACGTTATCACCGATGCTTCTGACGAGTTCGACCAGAACGGCCGTCCTTGCGTAAGCATGAAGATGAACATCGATGGTGCTCGTCGTTGGGCTCAGCTCACCAAGCTGAACGTCAACCGTTGCATTGCCATCGTTCTCGACGACAATGTTTACAGTGCTCCCAACGTTATCAACGAAATCACCGGTGGTAACTCACAGATTACAGGTAACTTCACTCCCGAAGACACAAAGGACCTTGCCAATGTGCTCCAGTCAGGTAAGATGCCTGCTCCTGCCCACATCGTCAGCGAGGAAATCGTAGGTCCCACACTGGGTGCCGAGTCTATCCGCATGGGTGTTTACAGCGCTATTCTGGCATTCATCATCCTGATGTTCTACATGATTGCCATGTATGGCTTCGTGCCTGGTGGGTTGCCAACTGCGCTCTGCTGTTCAACCTGTTCTTCACAGTAGGTATCCTCACATCGTTCCAGGCTGCCCTCACCATGAGTGGTATCGCCGGTATGGTGCTGACTCTGGGTATGGCTGTGGATGCTAACGTGCTCATCTACGAGCGCACCAAGGAAGAGATGAAGGGTGGCAAGCGTCTGCGCGAGGCTCTCGAGGCTGGTTACAGCAACGCCTTCAGCGCTATCTTCGACTCTAACCTCACCACCATCATCACTGGTATCATCCTCTACTACTTCGGTACAGGTCCAATTCGCGGCTTCGCCACCACTCTGATTATCGGTGTCCTGGTATCATTCTTCACAGCTGTGTTCCTCACACGTGTTGTCTACACCAAGGCAATGGAGAAGGAATGGCGTCCTTTCCGCAACCTGACCTTCGAGACCTCTCTGGGCAATATGCTCTCGTTCAAGGAGCCCAGCTTCAAGTTCATGCAGAACTACAAGAAGAGCTTCTTCTTCTTCGGAGCCATCGCCCTCATTTCACTGGCAGCAGTGTTCACTCGCGGTTTCTCGAAGAGCATTGACTTCACCGGCGGTCGCAACTTCATCGTTACATTCGACAAGAAGGTGCAGCCCGAGCAGGTTCGCGGTCTCCTTGCTACAGCATTCCCTGAGAGCAACACCTCTGCTATTGCCATCGGTACCGACGAGCAGACAATCCGTATCTCTACGAACTATCGCATCGAGGAAGACGGAACGGAAGTGGATAGCGAAATCGAGGAGAAGCTGTTCCACACCCTGCAGGACGGTGGCTTGCTGGCTGCCGACCTCGAGCTGACAACCTTCATCAACCGCGACGTTCGCGACGGTGGTTCCATCATCTCCAGTCAGAAGGTAGGTCCCTCTGTTGCTGAGGACATCACCAAGGGTGCCATGTGGGCAGTAGGCTTCGCATTCGTAGCCATCTTCGCCTACATCCTCATCCGTTTCCGCAACGTTGCCTTCTCCATCGGTGCCATCGTAGCCCTGATGAGCGACATCATCGTCATCTTCGGTGCCTACGCCATCCTTTGGGGCCTTGTTCCCTTCTCACTGGAAATCGACCAGACCTTCATCGGTGCCATCCTGACAGCCGTTGGTTACTCCATCAACGACAAGGTGGTTGTCTTCGACCGTATCCGTGAGAACATACAGCTCTATCCCAAGCGCGACCGTCAGCGTCTCTTCAACGACTCTCTGAACGCAACGCTCAACCGTACCATCAACACCTCTGTCAGCACCTTCATCGTTCTGGCCGTCATCTTCTGCATCGGTCTGTTCTTCAAGGGTGCCGACTCCATCATCAGCTTCTCATTCGCTATGATTCTGGGTGTCATCTTCGGTACCTTCTCTTCAATGTTCGTTGCAGCTCCAGTAGCCTTCAAGGTAATGGGTCGCAAGATCAGCGAAGCCGAGACAGAGCAGCAGTAATCAAAGCTCACGAGACATCTCATAACAGCGAGGGGACGTTCCAATCCGGACGTCCCCTCCTTCTTTACCTATATATATATTACACGCGCGTGGGAAGACCTAGACCTTATCGTCATAAGACCTGCGTCTTATCGCCACAAGACCTAGGTCTTATTTCCATAAGCCGGAGACGCGTCGCTGTGACACCGTGAAAAAAATATGTTCATTATTTTGTATTTCGCTCGGTTTTCACTATCTTTGCCCCGAATATGCATATTTTTTAACTAACCTAATACAAAAACCAAAGAAAAGTCAAACTTGTTTTGACAACGATAATATGAATGCGGTATCACTCAATAGTCTGTGGACCTACCTTCAGAGTCTGACGCTGACAACCAACAATAAAAAATGGTTGGCAGATCATCTGTATGAAGCCGCGAAAGAAGAAACGAAAGCGGCAAAGGCAGGCGAGAGGCTTCAGCTTACTACTGAAGATTTTATCCTTTCTACAGATATGCTTGAGCCGATAAAGGACATTACGCCCCTGCCAGCCGATTATGACTTCGACAAGGCGAGAATAGATTATCTAATGCAAAAATACGGATGATGAAGATCTTCCTTGATACAAATATTCTCATTGATTATCTTTCTCGCAGGGAGCCATTCTTTGTGCCTTCAGCCTTATTGTTTCAGTTAGGCAAAAGAAATAAGTGTCATCTCATGTTGTCTTCCTTGTCATTTGCTACAGCCAGTTTCATCTTGCAAGCTCATTACAAGATGACTCATGCAGCAGTAGTTACACTCTTTGAGAAGATTGTTGAGCTTTGTCACATAACGACGGTTGATGCACAGACGGTTCAGAATGCCATAGCATCTGACTTTAAAGACTTTGAAGATGCCTTGCAATATTATTCGGCAGCGACAGTTAAGGCTGATTATATCATCACAAGAAATAAGCAGGATTTCATCCAATCTGCTATTTCGATATATACACCAGAGGAGTTCCTCTACAACTCAAATAAACTCGAATAACTCATTTACAACAAGAAATAAATAAGAGAACAATATATTTTTAACTAACCTAATACAAACAATGAAAAGAAAACTACTTTTCGCGATGCTTTGCATCGTTTCTGTGCTCGGACTGAAGGCACAGACTTGGCCAGCGCAAGAACCGGCTGAAGGTGACTTCTACCTTTACAACGTAGGGACGGGGACTTACCTTTCCTGTGGTGAAGATTGGGGTACATATGCTGTAGTCAACAATGGTGCGCTAAAATTCACGTTGAAGAGTAATGGGGCTGGTGCCTACACGCTTTTAACCACCTCTTATTTTTCTTATGGCAATCCCAATGCTGCTCAGCTACAATCTTCTGGTTATGTTGACCAGAACGTGAGTGCTACAACTTGGACATTTACTTCAGTTGGGAATGGTGCTTATACCATGCGGAATGCCGCTGGCAAATACCTGTATGCTCCCTCTGATGGAACAATTAAGATTTCCTTGAACGAAGCAGCTCCGTCAAATAATTATGGCTATTGGAAGCTTATTAATTATGCAAATCTTTTTGAGGGTGCTTCTGAGGAAAATCCTGTTGATGTGACATGCTTAATTAGTGATGCTAACTTCGAGAGTAGTAAGTCTACTTCGAATTTAAAGTGGACAATGGACGCAAGTAATCAGAATTTGAGCGGTGGCACAAGCCCTAATAAATGCGCGGAGTCTTATCATTCCACATTTACATTGAGCCAGACTATTACTGTTCCCAATGGTAATTATAAGATTAGTGCCCAGGGTTTCTATCGTCAAGATGGTTCTGATAATACAAATTTGCCTTATTTCTATTTGAACAACGAAAAAGTTGCGTTCCCTGTGAAAACAGGTAATGAGGGTAGTATGAGTGCTGCTTCAACTTCTTTCACTGCTGGAAATTATAAGGTGGAAAGTGACGTTGTTACTGTAACGACCGGTTCTATTACTCTCGGTGCAAAATTGGAAACCAATACTGGCCTTTGGTGTATTTGGGATAACATCAAGCTTACTTATCTTGGTGTTGACCTGACAGCTCTGCGTACTGCTCTGCAGGGTCAGATTGATGCTGTCGCTGACTTTGAAAACACTATACCGACTGCTGCATACAACAATCTTAAGAGCTATGCTGATGGCATAGATGTTGCCAGTCTAATGACAGAAGATGCTATTGCAGAAGCATCTACAGAACTTAGCACTCGTGTAAATACTGCTACTGCCTTGCAGGCCCTTTACACTCGTTACCAGAACATAAAGACCGCAGTTCTTGCTCTCGATGATGATGCTACCATCTTTACAGGTGATGCTACCATAAATACTACAACAGCTGACACAGAGCTTGAGGCTGCAACAACAGCTGATGGTATCAATTCAGCTATTGCAACGCTGCGTGGTGTTGCCTCTTCTTTCATTAGTGCTGTGACTGTGAATGATGGTAAGTCTTTCAATATTACCAATATCTTCATTACCAACCCTGCTCCTTGGGCTAATACTGATGGTTGGACTTGCCCTGTTGCTGCAACTCCTAATCCTTCAGCAAGAGCTGCTGAATTCTGGAATAAGAGTGGAGTGTCTATTTCTCAGGAAATGGCATCTCTGCCCGTTGGTTACTATACTCTCCGTGCTCAGGCCTTTGCCCGTACAGGTTGCGCCCCCATCTACATCTTTGCCGGTGCCGCTGATACGGACTCTTCTGATGACAATATTCAGGAACTTATCAAGAAGTCCAATAGTGAAATTAGCACTATGGCTGCTGCAGGCACTTGGTTTGATGGTGGTAATGGTTGGAATACCTTCACCTATCAGAATGAGACAGAAGGATCTTTCACCATCGGCTTGAAGGATGAATTCAAACCCAATGGATCTCATGGTGACGGTAACGATGGTTGGCTTATCTGGCGTCAGTTCGAACTCCTTTATCTTGGTACAGAACCTGTTTCAGTGCTTGCAGAACTGTATAAAGATGCGAAAGATGCTGCAGTAGCTGCTCGTGACAATGCTACCTATGCAAATGTTGTAGGTGCTGAGCGCGCAGCTCTTCTTGCTGCAATTGCAGACACCCCTGAAGAGACTGCTGATAGCTATAAGGCAAAGACTTCTGCACTGATTGTTGCGACCAATTCATTTATTGATGACGGTGTTGTACTGGCATGGAACAACTATGCAACTGCTTTTGATGCTGAACGAACTAAGGCTCTCGCTCTCGGATTAGATGCTGAAACCGTAAACAGTTATGCTGCAAATAGTTCCACTACATCTGCTGGTGCAACAGCTTGTATTAAAAACTTAATGGTAGCAGAATATAACTTCGTTTCTACAAATTATACAGAGGAGGTTGAGATTAATCCATCTAGTTGGACAACTACTGGTGAAGTTGGTACAATGACAAGTCAGCACTGGGACGGAACAGATAGCTCTGTTTATTATGAGCAGTCTGGTGCAGCATGGGGCTCTTCTTCATGGAACCTTGGTTATAATACTACAGTATCTTTGCCCGCTGGTAATTATGTCTTCAAAGTTGCTGGTCGTAAGTCTTCTAACAGTGTTAATATGGTTCTTTCAGTTGCTTATAATGAGGAGAACTTTACTGTTAATGATTTCCCCAATGGCGACACGGGACTTGGTATTAACAAGGCCGGCGCTACAAGCTATGATGCTGAAGATGAAGCTGGATTTGCCAATGGTACTGCTGGCCGTGGTTGGCAGTGGCGCTATGTGAAATTTGCTCTTGCTGCTCCTACAGATGTAACCTTGAATATTACAGGTACTGCTAATGCCCAATATCAGTGGCTCGGCTTCTGCAACGCTTCGTTGCTGACAGATGATCCTGAGAATGTTGCTCTTATTGAATCTCTTGTAGCACTAACCAAGGCTAAGAATGCTGCTACTTTAGTTGAGCGTACAAATAAGGGTACAGGCGTATTCCAGTTCGATAAGACTACTGATGATGGTCTGTGGAGTGCTTACAGCACTGCTAAGTCTAATGCTGATGCTTTCACTCTTACTAATGAAAGTACATCTACCGCTGTTGACGCATTGACAACAGCTCTGACAACTGCTCAGAACAATTACGCCAGCAACAATGTTCTTGTTCAGCCTAATGCTGAAAAACGTTATGTGCTGACATTCCATGCTGACGGACATGAAGCTGATGGTAATGCTATTACCTTTATAGTAGATGGTCGTGCCGATGAAGGTGGTTATGGTATTAAGTATCTGACTGCAACCAATGCAAGCATGAACCAGGCATTTAAGTTCACTTCTGTTAATGATCCTTCATATCCAAACAGCTATAAGGTAAGTGCCATTAATGTGGCTGACGGAAGTGAGAGATATTTCACCACTCGTGCTACTTATAATAATGAGGATGCCGATAAGAATCTGAAACTCCGCACTACCGATGATGCTAACAAGGCTATGTGGATAACCATTGGAGCTAGCGAAACAGTCGTTGGTCAGTTCCAGTTGTTGAATGGTTCGTCTGGCAATGCTGTTATTGCACACAATGGCAACAACAACAATGATATGTACACTGCCAATAGTGCTAACTTCACAATTGCTGAGGCTACTCAGGCAAGTGTTCCTGGTACAGTGGCTGCTGGTAAGTATGCAACTCGCATATTCCCCTTCATCCCAGAACTGCCTTCTGGCATCACTGCCTATTCTTGTGAAGAGGTAGATGGTTCTACAATGACATTGGTTGAGGTAAATACTCCTGCTGCTAACACTCCATACATTCTCTTCAATTCTACTGAAAGTCCTGTTGACATCACTCTCAGTGGTTGGGGTATGGCTGGTGCTACATCTTATGAAACAGGCTACCTGACTGGTGTATATGCTTCTACTGCTGTTCCTACAGGCAGCTATGTTCTGCAGACGCTCAACGACAAGCAAGCATTCTATATCGTAGATGCTGAAGCTCCAGTTAATGCTCCTGCCTATCGTGCTTATCTGACAGTTCCTGCTGCACCTGGTGTCAAGGCATTCTTCTTCGATGAAGCTACAGGAATTGAAAACCTTAACGTTAACGAGAGCCTTAAGAACGAGGCTATCTATAACGTAGCTGGCCAGCGCGTAAGCAAGGCTCAGAAGGGCTTGTATATTAAGAACGGTAAGAAGGTAGTCATTAAGTAATTAAGAAAGGAGAACAAAACAATGAAAAAGACATATATTATTCCTGCTGTTCTGGTAGTGAAGGTTCAAGGCACAGATGCTCTGCTGCTCGGTATAAGTTCAGATACTCACGCTGATCCCAGCGAAGAAATCGAGGTTCGTATGCACCAAGATTGGGACATCTGGACTGAGGAAGACAAGAAGAAGCGCGAAGAAGAGGACGGCTACTACTATGATGAGTACGCCGACGAAAACTACGAGTATTAATAAACCCAAGAAGTAGTAGTTAATATAATTAGTTGGTGAAGGCTCCGCGGCATCCGATGTCGCGGGGCTTTTTTTGTGGTGATGGTGTAGGGAGGGAAAGCTACTCCATTGCTTCTAAAATGACAGCTCTAAGTTTAGGCAAATCATTCCGAATGATAGAATATATCAAATCTTCGTCGATATTTGAATATTCGTGCGATATGATATTCCTTAGATTATAAATAGCTGGCCAAGGTATTTGAGGGTAATGACTTAGAAGTTGCTCTTCTGTTTTTAGCAACCTTCCCACGTGTTCACCTATTACTTGCAGCCGCATTACACACGCATTGAAAGCCATTACCCGTTCCTGTGATAACAGGAAGTCGCGTCCGGATGAAATGTTCTTACTCCATTCCTGAATCATGTCTATTGACTCAAGAATCTCTTCAAGGCGGTCGATAGTTGTCGGCTTATTAAAATTAAACATATATAGCCTCCTTTTTAATGTTCGACCTTAACCTTGAGCGCAAAGTTGGACGATAGCGCAGCAAATCAACGTCGCAGGAATATATAGCCTTAAGGGCTTCATTCAGTTCATACATTGTTGTCATACTGGGATTGTCCATTTCTACAACAATATCGATGTCACTATTTTCCGTATTCTGCTGACGTGCCACAGAGCCAAAGACACCCATTCGTTTGATGCCAAAGCGTTGTCCTTCTTTTTTCTTGAAATTGGACAACTTATCCAAGCTTTCCTGCAGATGTATCATAGTGTAACATATCTTTTGACGGCAAAGATAATTTAAACCATGCAAAATTGCAAAAAAATATTTATGTTTTTTTCTTTAACTGCGTTTGTGGTGATGGGGTGAAATGGGGGTGTGAGGTGCTGTTTTGAGGGGAGAAGGGAAAAAATTGGGCGAGAAAGTTCGGTAAGTCGGAAATGTTTTGTATTTTTACGCCCGATTAGGTGCAAAAGCGCCTGATTCTGCATGTGATATACCGAAAACAAACTTAAAAACTATACTAACATTTAATCATTATGAAACTAACAAGACTATTGGCGCTCGTAGGGACCATACTCCTCTCCTGCAGCGCCTGGGCGCAGACTGACGTCACGTCTACGTACATCACGAATGCCGGTTTTGACGAATCAAGCGATTTCCAGACTAGCAATGTTGCAACAGGCAATAGCAATCAGCGTAAAACTGTTACAGGTTGGTCTAATTCTGGAGGTAACACTTATACAACAGGTGCTGCCATTGGTTTCGGAACAACTGGCCAAATAAATGGAGCCAACCTCCCCTCGACAAATGCTGATGGTGGTACCACAGGCGGCGCTCTCTGTCTCAATGCTGCATGGCAATCTCAGGTTTGGTACTCACAGAAGATAACGGTACCCGCTGGTAATTATACATTTAAGTTTCAGGTAAATAATGTGGGCAAAAATGAACAATGGAATAATGATCCTCCATTGTTCACATTCACAACCTCTCTGAATACGTTTTCTGGCAATGTTAACTCATATCCTCTCAACACGTGGACAGAG
>Ga0247611_10001956_pt1 | contig 35077 bp, 25 predicted proteins | sample 177DNAGHGhighgp2_FD_192422 | JGI IMG/M metagenome (GOLD analysis project Ga0247611, IMG submission 192422) | Sheep rumen microbial communities from Palmerston North, Manawatu-Wanganui, New Zealand - 1770 DNA GHGhigh gp2 | ecosystem: Host-associated > Mammals > Digestive system > Stomach > Rumen... | reverse complement strand
GCACAGCAGATGGACACTCATACCGCCGATGTCGTCTTTCGTCACCGGATAGGTGATCGTACGGGTCTTCCCGCGCAGGTTCACCCACTCCGCAAACACCTTTTCATCATGGGAGTAGATTTCGCAAAGGACATTCACCTCGGGCAGGATGCTGCCGAGGGTAATCGTCAGCGTCTCCCCGATATTGACGGAATTATCCATCGTCACCCACAGCTGCTTGTACGCGCTGCATTTCTTGCTGTCTTCACGATAGATCAGGGTATAATCTTCTGATTCTATGCGATTTCCGTTATTATCCTCCGTATAAAGCAGCACCTTGTAGTAACCATCCGGCAAATTCTCGAGGCCGGGGAACGTGAAATAGGCGGCAGAATCCTTGCTCACCTCGACAGTGCCTTTCTGTATGGAGACTGCCGGCCAGTTTTCCCGCATCCGCTCGTCATGGAAGGCCAGCCACGGGAATTTCTGACGGATCAGGTTCGTATCGGTAATCACGACATCCTGCTTGCTTTTCACCTCATACAAGTAACGGTCAGGGGCTTGCAGACGGAACAGCTCATACCTGACGGTGCCGCTCTGCGGTTTTCCAGCCGTATTGGTCAGCGAAATCCGATATTGGTTGTCCGTTTTTCCAGCCGCAATCTCACCAGGCAAATCACACGACAGCAGCAGGTTACGACTACTGACATAGACCACGGTGCTACCGCTGTGGGTCTCGCCGTTGATGTCAGTGACATCCACCGAAACCTCATACCGGTAGAGCGGGGTGTATTGTCGCAAAGTCTTGTCCTCCTCCGTTTGGAAGGAGATGCGGAAGATGCCGTCATTATCGGTTTCGAGGGTGCCGTGCGCCACGTCGAGCGGTTCGGAGGTGGGATGCCACCAGTAGCTGCGCCACCACGGGAACGAGGTGCTGCGGGTCACGCGGTAGCTCACCGAGACGCCGTCGAGCGGGTAACCCGCCAGCGCCATCGCGCTGCCCTTTACCGTCACCTCCTGCCCGATGGTGAACGTTTCCTCCGGCATCTCTATCTTCACCTCGAAGGCCGGCAACTTGTACTCCTCCACGGAAATCGTATGGCTGAACGATTGGCCGGCCACGTATGCATAAATATGGAACATGCCTGTCAGACCGCCTTCAGGCAAGGTAAACTCACCCGCGATGGATCCGAACTCATTGGTTCTCAACTCGATCTCCTCCACCTGCTGATAATTCGCATCCTTCAATATAACCTTAACGGGGGTGTCGGCGAGCAAGACAGACTTCTCATCTTCATAGATAAACTCGAAAATCCCCTTGAAATAAACCGTTTGTCCCGGACGGTAAAGCGACCTATCGGTGAAAAGGTGGGCATTGACACGGTCTTTTAAGGAACTGCCTCCCCTACTCCACCAACTGAATCGATTTGCGGTCAAAAGGGTCTGTCCTTGCCAAGTGGCGGTAAAACCGGCGCTTCCAGAATACCGGGTATCCTTCCATTCGAACAGGCAGAACCCGTCGCGGTCGGTGGTACGGGTTATATTTTGCTTGTCATAGTTCATGGTCACCTTGGCATTGGACAGTGGTTCACCGGTCTTTCTGTGCACCGCCAGGACTTCCAAACCGTTTTCCACACTTCGTGGCAGGAGTTTTATGTCACTTACTTGGAACAAATTGCACTCGCGCGGGGTATTCTTGTCCCACTTTTCCTGGGGCTGATCGGAAACCACGAACCAGTAAGCCCCGGCAGGCAGTTTGGGCAGCAGATAGAGTCCCGCATGGGTCATCATATCATGATTATCAGGAAGTTCCACAACTTCATCATACACATGCTTTTGTGCGGTCAAGAATGCGAATATCTTGTTCCGCGGCAGTTGCATGGAAGCGGGGGTAGCCTTGACGGCCCAGACATACAACTGTTTGCAGTTCACATATTTAACCCGCCACAAGGTAGGCTCACCCGTGGGAGAAACCGTTTGGTCACCGGTAAGCGAGTACGCACTGACTGTCCGGCCGTGCAACTCCCGGAGGGTCTTGTCCACGTCATCTCGATAGAAAGATTTGCCCGAGGCGTTGATGGCCACCTTCAGCCAGGATTCCGCCTTGAGCAGGATGTCGCGGTGTTGGTCTTCCCAATGCCCCTCGCCGTTTCCAATAAGATCTTGATACTGATTCAGATACAAGCTTCCTATCCGATAGGCGATGAGTCCGTAGCCTTGCATCGACTCGCACTCCTTCGCCCAATTCTCCAAGAAGGAGATGTACCAATCCATCGAATTGTCAGGAGCAAACCCCTGGTTGCGCATGAAATCATAACGATCAATGGTCAACATGATGAGTTCCATCTCTTGACCTCGAGTCTGATAATGACGAGTAAGTCCCTGATAAATAGACAGCACCGTCTGCATCATCGCGGAGTTTTCCGTGATATGCAACGGCATTTTGAGGAATTGGTCGTTATGCCAAAGCGCATCGCCGGCGAGCGAAAGATCGTCGCGTTCATTCCGCAACTGAGAGCTGAACCAGGTAAGGGCGCGATAGGCCAGCGCTTCATACAACGTCCTGATATACGGTTTATTATCCGACTTTTCATACAACAGTTCCGAATATCCCTTCGCATCCACCGCCTGCAGCATTTGGGCATTCTCCAACGAAGCTAAATACTCTTCCCGTACGCGCCGTTGGAACGTTTTCAAATCCCACTCTTTGAAATCGGCGGGAGTTTCCTCGGCGAGTTGGGTGCGTTCACTGATACGGTAGTGGTTCCCGTCGCAGTACTCCGAGAGGAACTGTCCCATGCAGCTGTGCCAGATGGCATTGGCCACGGGGTCGCGCCGCGTGGCGACAAGCTGCTCGTTGAGGATGCGGTAGGCGGAGTCCGTGCCGTTGTCGTACTTCTCGCAGAGTTGACGGATCTCGTTCCATTTGAGGGAGATTTCGCCCGGGTCCTGCGACTGCCCCGCAGCGGTGATAAGGGTGGTGATGATCATGGTGGCGGTGATTAGGGTTCTTTTCATGACTATGACTATGACTAATGACTATAACTATGACTAATGACTAATGACTATGACTATGACTTGAATCTGAACGGCAAAATTACAGTTTTTTCTGATATATGAAGAAACGGCATGTTTAAGATTTTTTGTACTTTCGCGGCAACAAAAAATGTAGAATGAAGAATGAAGAATTGACAGAGATTGTAAAGCGATTCCGAATTGAGGGCACTGTTGCGGCGGTGTTGCCTTTGGGCGACGGACTGATCAACGACACGTATTGGGTGAAAACCAAAGAGGCGGACAAGTCCGATTATGTGTTGCAGCGCATCAACCACCGCATTTTCAAAGACATCGACCTGTTGCAACACAACATTGAAATCGTGACGGGCCACCTGCGGCGCAAACTCCTGTCGGAAGGGGCTTCAGACGTGGACAGGAGAGTGCTGCGGTTCATTCCCACGTTTACCGGCAAAACCTACCATTTTGACGAGGAAAACTACTGGCGGGTCAGCGTCTATATCGCGGACACCGTCACGGTCAACAAAGTGACCCCGCAAAGCAGCTACGACTGCGGACGTGCCTTCGGACGTTTCCAGCAGCAACTCACCGACCTCGAAGAACCGTTGGGGGAGACCATCCCCGACTTTCACAACATGGAGCTGCGTCTCAGGCAGTTGCGACAAGCCGTAGCGGAAGACCAAGCGGGGCGCGTGAAAGCGGTGGGGGAAGAGTTGGACCTCATCGAGGCTCACGCCGATGCGATGTGCACCGCCGAGCGGCTTCACCGCGAGGGAGTTCTGCCCAAGCGCATCTGCCACTGCGACACGAAGGTCAACAACATGCTCTTTGACAAAGACGGCAACGTGCTCTGCATCATCGATTTGGACACCGTGATGCCCGCCTTCGTCTTCTCCGACTACGGCGACTTCCTGCGCACGGCGGCCAACAGCGAGCCCGAGGATTCTCCCGAATTGGACCGGATCACCTTCCGCTGGGACATTTTCGAGGCGTTCACCTGCGGATACCTGGAATCCACGGCTTCTTTCCTCACCCCCGTGGAGCGCGAGCACCTGCCTTTCGCGGTGGCCCTGTTCCCGATGATGCAGGCCGTCCGTTTCCTCACCGACTACCTCAACGGCGACACCTATTATAAGATATTGTACCCCGAGCACAATCTCGTCCGCACCCGCAACCAGCTGCGGTATTTCGAGCAAGTGGAGACGAGAAAGGGAGAGATGGAAAGGTTTGTGAAGGAGATGGCGTAATGCGTTTCAGTTGTCGTGCATACGCGACACGCCCTTACATCACCCGAAAATTCATCATTTCACATTCTGTGTTAAACACAAATTACCACAAATAAACCACGAATACCCATAAATCATTCATCATTCTGCATTCTACATTAAAAAAAGGCCCCCGTTCCCGAGAGCGAGATTGCGCTCGTCCACGCGAATCAAAAAAATCTTGCGCAACGTAATATTTTTTGTATTTTTGCATCGTCAATCCGAGAACATGTTTTGTTCCAAGGTTGGCGGTTTTTATTGAATAAAACGAAGCGTTATGCTCGTCTTGCTAATGGAAACGTGAGAAATTTCCCGAATAATGATGCAAGAGAGTGTGATGGCTTACGCGAATAGCGTGGGCTGAATCCACATCTACATCATTAGGTTTTCTCACGACCTCCATTAGAAGAAGTGGTATACAGCACCACGCTTCTTTTGTGTTATTGCTCTAGGGGTGCTGGAGGGCAAGGAAACCTGATGAGCCGACAGGAATACAACACGGCAGGAAATAATGAAAAGAATCTTATTGGCATTAATTGCATTATCTTGGATAGCAACAAGTCTCGCCCAATCCACAAATGACGAACCATACAATCCTGAAGCACCTGAAAGCACCATTAAAATTCCAGACAGGGAAATCTATGTGAACGGCACGGATGAACCTTCTCGAATGTCGTGGGATGTGGCCAAAAGCGTATGTGCTTGCAAGGGAGATGGCTGGCGGCTTCCAACCATTGGTGAATTGCAAACTATCTATCAATACCGTGACATGTTTGGCAACTTCAGCCGCGAGTACTATTGGGCATTGGAACTGAACAAAAAATCAGGTAGATATTACAATTTGAAATTTACGAACGGGAAGATTGCGGACGAAGAATCTGATGAGAGGAACAAAGTCCGTTGTGTTTGGGTGCCGACAAAATAATCATTCAAGATAAGTCAAACAAATTTATACACATTATGAAACGCTTCATTATCCTTACCGCCATAATGCTGCTGGCATGGAATAGTTTCTCCCAGCTGAACATCGTTGACTCGAAACCTGTTCAATCAACGAGTGTCAGCAGTCAGTCTAACAATATCACTATAAAACTTCCTTTTACGGCAATTTCGGGTAGCAACAATTTAGTGGACAACTACTTATGCTATAATGGAAAGTATTATTACATTAATGCCAAGAAGACAAGCAGTTCATCCGACAAGGATGTGTCCTTTGTCTTAGGCGCAAATCGAAAATCGTCAGTCGAAACACTGAGTGACTTGCTGAACTGGCTATCTAACAACACGATTGGCTCGTCAATAACCGTAGAAATGGAAGGAACAAAGCATATCATCACCAAAAAAGAGGACGATATATTGTCTTTTTCCACTTCTGGCACTACAGGTATGTGGCTGTTGGATGAAGGACAATTACGAAAAAGCGTCCGTTATTTAACGCAAGAAAACAACGCTTCACGGCCAGACCAATCTTCTGTGTGCCATGGTCGCGGAGGATCGGGCAGCGGTGGCGGTTCTGGTAGTGGGATAGGAAGTGGCACAGTCTCAGGTCTCGGTTCCGGCGAAGGAAGTGGTGGTGGTGTCGAATATGGCACTGGTCACCGCGGTATGATCAACAATATTGATGCAACTATTAATGCAGAAGGGCAAGTCTGTGTAGAGGTACATGTTGCCGCCGACGGGCATGTTATTGATGCACGTGTCATAAACGACTCCAAGCATAAGACTACCGTTACAAACCGTAATGTTCAACAACAGTGTGTGATCCGTGCCAAACAGGCTATCTATAAGCCAGGGAAAGAAGAATTGCGGATTATCATATTCTCGTAATTTGTTATGTTTTGGTGGATGGTTACAAATCAGAGAAAAAACTATGAAAAAGTTCAGATTAGCATTAATTCTTATCTTTTCTGTCAACTTTGTTCTATCGAATCCTGTTGACACGGCAACAGCTAAGAAAGTAGCCGTCAATTTCTGGAAACAAAACAACACTGGGCCTACTGTGAATGGGAAAACTTTACGTTTCCAACGAGAAACTCCAGATTTTCGACTTCTGCCGGCAGATTCTCTTTTTTCGGGGTTCTACATCTTTAACGCAGTAAATGGCAATGGCTTTGTCATTGTTTCGGCCAACGATAATACAATCCCCATATTAGGATATTCTATGGACAAATCTTTCCAAATTGAGAATATGCCTCCTAACCTCAAAGATTGGTTAAACGGTTACGAGCAACAAATACAGCGTGCGGATATGTTCAGATGTTCTGATGAAACAAGGAACGAATGGGGAAGGCTGTTGGCAGGTGAACCATTGCCTGTGAAAAGTACAACAAATGTGACACCTCTGTTGACTACCCATTGGGACCAGGGTTGGCCGTATAATTTGTCTTGTCCATACGATTATGATGCTGAAGATAATACCTTGACAGGGTGTGTGGCAACAGCTATGGCACAAGTGCTGAAATATTGGGAATATCCTCAAATTGGTGTCAGCTCCCATACTTATACGGACCCTATTTACGGCACACAAAGTGTGAATTTTGAGACTGGAATTGCTTGGAATGAGATGTTGAATGACTATTCTACATCTTCTTCATATACTCTCATGCAAGCAAGTGCTATTTCATCATTGATGTATATGTGCGGAGTAAGTGTGGATATGAATTATGGTGTTTATGGTAGTGGGATATCAAATTTTATTAACGAATATGGACTACTACCATTACCTTGTCCTGAAACGGCGTTAAAAACATTTTTTAACTATAGTGACAATCTTGAGGGAATATCTAAATCTGATTTCACATCTGCTCAATGGATAAGTATATTAAAAAATGAGTTGGATTCAAATAGAGTGATTCTCTATACAGGTCATGACGCGAACAACACAAGTGCACATGCTTTTGTTTGTGATGGTTATTCTAATAATAATAATTTTCATTTTAATTGGGGATGGAGTGGGTATTGTGACGGATATTACTCTATTAACAATCTTGTTCCTGGATCTGGAGGATCAGGTAGTGGCAATGGCAATTACACTTATGGTCAACAAGCTATCATTCACATTACACCATCCAATCAGGTAGTTCATCCTAATTACGATCTTGTGATGAATAGCACGTTGACCACATCTGACACTAGTTATTTGTTTGGTCCCAATCATCCAGTTTCGATTAATTGTGCAGTGGCAAACACAGGCAATGCAACTTTTAATGGGTATCTTGTCGCATTAGTGTCGGACTTAAACGGAAATATTGTAGCTGAAATCAGCTCTTCCTATATTACAATATCTCCAAATCATTATGTAAATAAAAGCTTTACTGTTCAAGGAGGGTTGCCTTTAGGACCGGGAAGGTATTTTGTTATTATCACCTCTGTCACAAATTTGAATGACCCAGCAACCTCAAGAATAGTCAAAGACAATATCAACAACATTAATTTTGCATCATTCAAAGTCACATACGAAGCGGATATTGAAACTTTTTCGGAATTTGAAAGTGAAAACACCATTTTTTCAGGGCAATCAATCACTGTAAATGTGGATGTAGCCAACTTTGGTTCTTCCAGTTATTCTGGCGATATTTCAGTGGCTCTTCTTTCTTTGTCAGGATCGTATGTTCAAACTATTCAGGAATATACTCTTACAAGTCCTCTTAATTCGATGACACACTACACTAATGGGCTTGATTTCACAGGTGTTATTACCGCCCCTGCTGGCGATTATTTTTTGACCTTAAGATATAAACCACAAGGTTCGTCATATTGGTACTTTGCGGGTAGTTATTTTTATCAAAATCCTGTGCGAATCACTATTCGTGATGAACCCGTAGCAGATATTTATGAGGCTAACAATACAATCTCAGCCGCCTATTCGCTTATGCCTGTTTTCACAGATGACATGGCTGAAGTTAACACGAATGGGGCGAATTTCCATAACTCATCAGATGTGGATTATTTTAAAATTACACTTCCTTCAGGATATTCATATCAAATCATTCCCATATTACAAGATTTCTACTACAACGATGATATCACGTATTCCGTAGATGCTAAGTTTTATGTCTCAAATGATGCTGTTTCTTGGTCAAATGCGTTTGACAATGATGGGAATATTATGGATCCAAATACTCCTATAGCTCAGTTTAATGACGAAGGTGTCGTGTATTTTAAAGTGTTACCATCTTTTGCTGGTGACATAGGCACGTATTCTTTACATGTTTACATTTCTCGACAAATTAATCCTGATCAATACGAGGAGAACAACACCTCATCAACAGCATACAATTTAGGAACAGTTAACACCAGTAATGCAAATTACACGGTAGATGCCAATTTCCATGTCACAACCGACAACGACTACTACAAAATCAATCTACCGACAGGATACTCTTACACAATAGACGCCAATATCTTAAACAGTTACAATAATAGTAATTATTCGGCTGATGCCAAGTTTGCAACATCCCCAAATGGTTCAAACTGGTCTTCAAACTATGGTTCAACTATGCCTGCACTAACCATTACGGATGGAGGTGTACTATATTTTCGCGTTTTGCCTTATACCGACCACGAAATAGGAACGTATCAATTACAGATTGCCGTCACTCGGACAGGCGGTGTTGAACCCGACCAATACGAGCCGAACAACATAGCATCTGCAGCATACAACTTGGGTACTGTTAACGCCAACAATACTTCATACACCGTTAACGCCAACTTCCATCTCACTACCGATAACGATTTCTATAAAATCAACCTGCCAACAGGCTATTCCTACACCATAAATGCGAACATACTCAACAGCGGCAACAATAGTTCCTATACGGCTAACGCGCATTTCGCTACGTCTCAGACAGGTAGTGCATGGTCGTCAAACTATAATAATTCCATGTCTGTTTTAACAATGGAAGACGGCGGCATGTTGTATTTCAGGGTGCTGCCTGTCACTTCTGGCGAAATCGGAACCTATTCTCTGCATATTTCTGTTACAAGAACTGTAGTTGTAGAGCCTGATATTTATGAGCCGAACAACACGGTTAACACCTCGTATTTGTTGGCCACAATCGATGAATCGGCATCACATATTGTTGCCAACGCTTCTTTCCATACTACATCGGATGAAGATTACTACAAAATTGATTTCCCTGTTGATTATACATACTATGTTGATGTTGTGCTGTTCGATTGCACGAATGACCCTGACTGCTCCGTGGATGCGAAAATCGCAGTCTCAGACGATGGCAACAACTGGTCTTCGTTCTATGGGATTTCCATACCTTCTTTGACCATTGAACATGGCGGCAGACTCTATTACCATGTCGTTCCACAGCAGACGGCAGCAAAGGGCACCTATCAGTTGCAATTTTCAATTTCGCGGACATCTGGAATTCAGGACAATGAATTGACCTCCATCATGCTCTACCCAAATCCTGTAACTGACTATGTGATTATTAATGGTGCTAACAAAATCCAGTTGGACGGTATAGAAATATACGACATCACAGGTTGTCTCATACAAACAGTAGTAAAAGATTGTCGGATAATAAATACATCTCATTTATCAAAGGGAACCTATCTGATGAGATTGTTTACTTCTGAAGGCGAAGTCGTTAGAAAGTTCTTGAAGTAGAGGACAACTCTGCCGGCGATGCCCTTGCCAGTCTGTTTGGCATTTCACCGTTCACCGATGTAGAAAACGAAACACCGTTTCCAGATTGAGGGCACCGACATCAACATCAACCACGGAGTACCCGCTTCCTGCACCAGTTATGACGTTGCGCGCGTTCCGCACGCGGGGGAGGAAATAAAAAATTATCGAACAATGTTTGGATATTAAAAAAAGTGTATCTTTGCCGCCAATATGACCTCCCACGCTTCCCGTCCGTCCAGCGCACCAGGGGGGTCTTCGAGTTTTTATAAAGAACCTTGAATTATGAAGTACACAAAGAAACCACTCACCATTGAGGAACAAATTGACCGGCTCAAACAACGAGGCTTGAATTTTGCCGACAGAGAACAAGCGAAGAACTATTTGAAGAATATCAGCTATTACCGTCTCCGAGCGTTCACTTACCCTTTTCAGAATAACACAGACCCTTCTGCTGACCATGTGTTTCTCCGAGATGACATCGACTTTAGCGACATTGTCGATTTGTATGTTTTTGATCGTCGCTTGAGAAATCTGGTTTTCAATGAATTAGAGAAGATAGAAATAGCTGTTCGCACACAGTTGTCGATGGTTTACTCCGTTCAGAGTCAAGATCCGTTTTGGTATTTAGATGGAGTTTGGTTCGTCCAATCAAATCCAAACACTTTTCCACACCTCGTAAACGATGTGTCAGACGATGTGAACCGTAGCAATGAGGATTTCATTAAACATTACAAAACCAAATACGACACTCCTGCAATGCCACCATCGTGGATGTCGTTGGAGGTGCTTTCGTTTGGAACATTGAGCAGGATGTATAAATCGCTTGACAAATCTCCCATGAAGAGACAAATTGCGAGGGAATTTGGCATTGGTGACGAGGATGTGCTTGCTAACTGGCTGCATGCATTCTCCAACTTACGAAACTGTTGTGCACACCATAGTCGGATTTGGAACAGGCGATTTGTCGTGCATCTGAAATTACCCTATAACACTTCTAACCCATTTCTTACCCGAAGCAGCCTGAAAACAATCAAACAAAACAAGATTTTTGCAATGCTTTCGGCAATCAAATATATCGTTGACATCATCAGTCCGGGAAATTCTTTCAAAAACCAATTGGAAGGATTGCTGATGGAGAATCATAAACTTCTAACAATCAAAGAAATGGGATTCCCGGTCGATTGGAAGGAGTTGCCTGTTTGGAAGATGTAAAAAAGGGCCCCCGTTCCCGAGAGCCCTAATTACTAACTTCTAACTACTAACTGCTAACTAAGTTAGATTTCCCACGTGTCCCCGCTGTTCAGCAAATCGTCCACGCATTTGTACTTGCCGTTGGCCATCTGCTCTTCCATCTGGTCTTCGTACAGTTGCGTGTAGGAGGTCTTCTTGACGTTGCGGATCACGCCGATGGCCTGATGCTGTGAGGCTGCCACTGTTCGGAAGTCTGTAATCCACTACATCAACACTGTTCTTTTGCGGGAGTATCATTTAATATGCATAAATGGTACAATTATATTCGTAAAATAAATAATCATTGTCGTTTAAAAAGAAATTGTATCTTTGCGGCTTTGAAATCATTATATTCATTATGTTTTTTAAATCATGGAATTTGATAAAATATTAGACAACAACAAGTTATGGGCAGTAAGATATGAGTATGAAACGGACAATGTACTGCAACGACTTTTTTCACAATGGAGTAACCCGGAATGGCTTATGAACTTTTTTTGTGACAATATGTCCGATCTAGAGGCTTGCTTCAAAATAACTGATGTCAATCAAGCCATTTATGACACAATTGACGACAGTAACGAACTGCAATGCCTTATTCTGGACCTTTCGCCCGACTCGAATCTTGACAAGTTGTTCCGCCCTTTGGAAAACAGTCGAACTCATGAAATGCTTTTAGGCAGAGAAAAGGCCCGTCTTGCCAGAAATCGGAATCACGCATCCTGGCTCCGTTTATACGCTATCAAACTTGAGCCAGGGTGCTATATTATCACAGGCGGAGCTATAAAGTTGACGAGAACAATGCAGGAAAGGGAGCACACCCTACGCGAGCTAAACAATATGGAACGGGTTCGCAACCTGTTACTTCAAGAAGGGGCTATTGACGCCGATGGATTCGCTGATTATTTGTCTGAAATAAACGAAGATCACCTATATGAAACAGAAAACAGTTGATTATTTTTCAAGAAATCAAAGCAAAACGCCATCACTATGGAGAGAGGAGGCCGAATGGAGACGTGATAATTCGTCTTGGTTGCGGTATTCCCAACACATAGCCGTGCTGTTATTGACTTACATGAAAAAAGAGAATCTCACCCAACAAGGTATGGCTGACCGGTTGCATTGCACGCAGCAATATGTCTCCAGAATCTTAAAAGGGAAAGAGAATCTGACACTTGAAGTGATCTCTAATATTGAGAAAGCCCTGAATATTCAGCTGTTAAATTTGTGATTTGCAAAGTTAAGACAAAAAAAGGGCCCCCGTCCCCGAGAGCCCTTAATTCTTAATTCTGAATTCTTAATTCTGAATTAAATTTCCCACGTGTCCCCACTGTTCAACAAATCGTCCACGCATTTGTATTTGCCGTTGGCCATCTGCTCTTCCATCTGGTCTTCGTACAGTTGCGTGTAGGAGGTCTTCTTGACGTTGCGGATCACGCCGATGGCCACGGGCAGGTCGCCGCTCATGCGGGCCAGCATCATGTGGATGCCGGTGTCCTCGGTGGTCTCGTCGTGGATCATGATGTCGTCCATCGTGATGCCGTTCTCGCCGATGGTGACGGCTTCCAGGCAACGGCCGTTGAAGCGCAGACCCTTGTTCTTCTCCTTGCCGAAAATCATGGGCTTGCCATGCTCGAGGATGATGGTGCGGTCGTCACGGACGGCGCGGTCGGTGATGGCGGCGTGGGCCTTGTCGTTGAAGATCATGCAGTTCTGCAGCACTTCCACCACGCTGGTGCCGTCGTGCTTGGCGGCGCGGGTCATGATGTCGGTGGTCAACGGCGGCAGGCAGTCCAACGCACGGGCGAAGAAGGTGCCCTGTGCGCCCATCACCAATTCTCCCGGGTTGAACGGGTAGTCGATGGTGCCGTAAGGAGAGGTCTTGGTGACCTGTCCGAACTTCGTGGTCGGGCTGTACTGGCCTTTGGTCAAGCCATAGATCTCGTTGTTGAAGATGGTGATGTTGAAGTCCTGGTTACGACGCACCGCATGGATGAGGTGGTTGCCGCCGATGGCCATGGAGTCGCCGTCGCCCATGCTCACCCACACGGAGAGAGCCGGGTTGGCCAGCTTCACGCCCGTGGCGATGGCGCAGGCACGGCCGTGGATGCTGTGGAAACCGTACGTGTCCACATAGTAGGGAATACGGGACGAGCATCCGATACCGGACACCATGCAGATGTTCTCCTTCTTGTGGTTGGTCTTCGGGAAGGTGTTCAACAATGCGGCGAGGATAGCGTGGTCACCGCATCCGGGACACCATTTCACCATTTGGTCGCTGGTAAAGTCAGCTTTTGTATATTCGCGATCCGCTTTCGGAACAAAATGTTTTTCTGCCATAATTATCTGTGATTAAATGGTTCGTGATTGAAATTATTTGGCAAGCAGTCTTTCGAACTCGGCTTTCAGCTCGCCCACCTCGAACGGGAGACCCATGATCTTGTTGTACTGGGTCATCGGGCATTCGGGGAACTTGGTGCGCAGGTAGCCGGCAAACTGACCGTTGTTAAGCTCGCAGACGACGATCTTCTTGTATTTCTTGAGGATGTCGCCGGTGTTCTTCGGCAGCGGGCAAATATAGTTGAAGTGGGTGTAAGCCACCTTCTTACCTTCTTTGTTCATCTCTTCCACAGCGAGGGTGAGCGCGCCGGAGGTGCCGCCCCAACCCACCACGAGAAGCTCGGCGTCAGGATCGCCGGTCACTTCCTGGTCGGGGATGTCGTTGGCCACGCGGTTCACCTTTTCCTGACGGTTGTGCACCATCAAGGCGTGGTTCTCGGGATCGGTGCTCAGAGGTCCGTCGGGACATTTCTCCAGACCGCCCACACGGTGTCTCAGACCTTCCATACCGGGCAGTGCCCATTCGCGTGCGAACGTGACGGGGTCGCGGCGGAACGGTCTGTAGTTGGGATCGTTAGGCGTAGCAAGACGCGGTTTGATGTCGGTCATGTCGGCCATCTTGGGGATGCGGAACAGCTGGGAGCCGTTGCCGAGGTAACCGTCGGTGAGCAGGATGACGGGGGTCATGTGCTCCAGGGCGACCTTGGCGGCATTGTAAGCCCAGTAGAAGCAGTTGGCGCTGGAAGAGGCAGCCATCACCACGAGGGGAGCCTCGCCGTTACGACCGTAAAGAGCCTGGTTCAGGTCGCTCTGCTCGGTCTTGGTGGGCAGACCCGTGGAAGGACCGCCACGCTGCACGTCAACGACGACGAGCGGCAGTTCCACCATCACGGCCAAACCGAGGGCTTCGCTCTTCAGCGAGAGACCGGGGCCGGAAGTGGAGGTGCAAGCCAAAGCGCCAGCGTAGGAAGCACCGATAGCGGAGCAAACACCCGCGATCTCGTCTTCAGCTTGGAAAACACGTGCACCCAAGGATTTATGTTTGGCGAGCTCCACCATCACATCCGTAGCGGGGGTGATAGGATAGGAGCCGAGGAACAGTCTGCGACCGGATTTCTCTGAGGCAGCCAAGAGGCCCCAAGCGGTGGCTACATTACCGGTGATGTTGCGGTAACGGCCCTTGGGCATGCTGTCAGCCTGCGCGATCTCGAAAATGTGGGAGTGCATCACTTCCAACTTGTCGGCATATTCGTAACCCTCCGTCAGGACGGCCTTGTTCAGTTTCACGACCTCGGGCTTCTTGGCGAACTTGCGCTCCAGGTAAGCATAGGTCTGGTCGAGTTTCTTATGGGTGGCGTAGAAGATGATACCCAGCGCGAACATGTTACGGCAGCGGTCGGCGGTCTTCTTGTCGGCGCCCTGTTCGTTGCCGATGCGTTGCGTGAACGAGGTGACGGGAGCCTTGATGATGGTGTAGGCACGTTCCATCTCGTCCGTGAACGGGTTGTCGCTCTCGGTGTAGCCGGCTTTCTCGAGGGCCTCGTCGGTGAACGTGTCGATATCGACGATGATGGTGGCGCCTTTCTTGGCCCACTTGAGGTTCGACTTGAGGGAGGCCGGGTTCATGGCGACAAGGATGTCGCATTTGTCGCCGGAGCTGTAGATGTGGTTACCCACGTGCACCTGATAGCCGGAGACGCCGGCGATGGTGTTGTGAGGGGCGCGGATTTCCGCCGGATAATCGGGGAAGGTGGCGATGTCGTTGCCTGTGAGGGCGGAAGCGTCCGAGAACAAGGTTCCGGAGAGCTGCATGCCGTCGCCAGAGTCACCCGCAAAACGGACGACGATGTCGTCAATTTTCGTGATTTGCTCTGTTGCCATAAATTCTTTTATTTTACTGCAAAAATATTAATTGTCAAAAATTAGTCCCAAACTGCAAAAAACACAAAACGAAAAATCAAGCAACGGTTTGTTATACAGCAACTTAATTCCTCGTTTGTCTTCTTTTTTAGTTCAGCGCAAAAATATCAAATAAAATGACATTCGCAACGGAATTTTCGCGGGGTGGGAAATTTATTTTCGGGTGCGGACCACAGAGGGAGGACGCCCGTCACTCGTAATACTCAATCTTGCGCCACACGACCTCCGTCGCGGTCATCGAGTCGTCGCTGCTTCCCTCGAATCGCACGCGCTTCACCCAATTCCCCTGCTGGTCGTATTCATATTGGTAGCGGACAATCCTGAACGGATTGGCTTTTGTCTGATAACCGACATGCTCCACTAAATTGCCGTGCTCGTCATACGACCATTCTTCCAAAACGGCCATTTTGTAGTCGAAAAAGGACTCGTTGATCCTAAATTCCCCGACCAATGCCTCCTTTTTCACCATTCTTCCAGCGGAATCGTAAGTGGTTTGGATATGACGGTCTAAAGTCCGCTGCGTGCCTTTCACATCATAATCCTTGCATTCAATCTCCCTCCCGGCGCTGTCATACTGGTAATAATTGTCCCATCCGCTGGGCTTCCAATCCCCGATGGAATATTTGCGGATCATATTATGTCGGTTGTCATATTCATACCCTTCATTCTTCCGGAACCCCTCGCATTTGCAGCTGTTATTGTTGCCGCGATAACCTTCGCAACGGCCATCGAAAACCATATTGTCCAAGCTGTCGTATTCAAAATAGTCCATCCATTGCACTGTTTTGCCATTGTTCATCTGATGCGCCACCAGATTTCCCCGGTCATCATAACAATAGCAATCGACGACACCGACGCTCTTTTTCCCGTGGTGCCCAAGATCGGACGGACAAGCCCTGCTTTTCATTTCATCCTTATAGATAAACTCCTCCACTCGCACAGGTTTTCCCTCGTCATTTAACGTGATCACCTTTTCGCTTAAGCCATCAAATTTTCGATAATAGGTTTCCACTTTTGTCAAATGTCCGTTTTTGTCATATTCGAGAAAAACATCTTTACCAACATCTGTTCCCACCACCTGATGTAGAGTTCCGGAAGCATCAAAATAGTAACGGGTCGAAAGGGCGGTGGAGTCATAATCTTCCTCAGACAAAGGATGGGCGTTGTTGAGATCATAAACCAAGGAATCTTTCAGGAATAACTCTTCGACCTGACAAATACCCAAATGTCCATTGAGCAAAAAGCCCCACGTCTGCTGCTTGGTCCTAAGGTCCTTGCCGTGTTTCAGCACATCAGTCTGCACAACCCACTCAACAGTCCCGTTCAGCGAGATGTTCAGATGCTTGTAGTGTCCATAGAAAAGTTGGAATTCTTGGTAAGGCTCCGTGAAGACGAATTCGGTTTTCGCCCGTGGCTCAACGGCTTCTGCAGATACGCCGACAGAATCGGGGATGAAAACCTCAAATGCTCTGTAACGAGAACTATTTTGAGTATCGGTTTTCTTGCCTCCCTTGACAATCTCGATTACGTCATTGTGCAATTTCTCATAGTCGATGTTTTCGTTGTAGGTGTAATTGTACATGGATTCTCGTCTTTCGCTGTTCTCCGTTGAGATGTATCTCGTCATAATGTAGTCGAAAGGCATGTCTGTACCATGAAACATAATCAAATGCAGGCGGTAAAGCTGGTCTTTGTCGCTGCCGTCGGGGTTGGTGCTGTAGACGTAATAGACCACCTTGGTGAAACTGGTGGAGAAACGGTTTTTCGGCAACTCGTCGTACCATTCGTAACCCCAGATGTTCAGCGTGTCTATCTTGAAAAAATCGAAGTTGTAATAGTGGCAGAGTTCGTACTCGCACGGCAGTTTGTTCTTTTTGTGCGCTTTGTACAACAGAGCCCTGTTTTCAGCGGCTTTCTTATAATTTCCCAAACCTGAGTAGCAGACAATCTTGTTACGGATGGCAAAATAATCGGTTTCCGGCTTCATCAAGGCCAGCATCTCCTCATTGAGCTTCAACGCCTCCTCGAAGTTCTCCTGGTACCTGTATGCCATTTCAAGCATATAGGCTGTCCTGTAATAATCGAAGGTGGCATCCTTGTAAGTCCGACTTTTGTCAGCCGGAAGTCCTTGCCAGCGTTGTTTGGCGTATCGGTATGCCTCGTCAAAGAGACCAGACTGGCATAGACTGTCAATGTGCCGCTCATGCGGGTCGCTTTGCGCGTTAACATCAAAAGCGATTGAGGCGAAAATGGCCAACAACACGAATACTTTTCTCATAATACATAGAGGACTTCCACAAAAACCTTTTCACGTTGTCGCCGACCATGACGCGAAGTCCGTTTAACATCAAGATGAGCAAACAACGCTGCAAAAATAATACAATTATCTGCATATATAACACAAAAAATGCGAAAGGTTGCAGTTTGTTGATAATTCCGTTTTTTTTCTTTCGTGTCATATACTAAAATCACCTTTTTCAGCGTTGTGATAATCTGATTATCATATAAGTTGTATTTTAAAACCACGAATATGTCAAAACATACCCTTATCTGTCTTTTGTTGTTGCTTGGAATGGGGGTGGGAGCAGTCAGCGGACAAGATTCCGACAGTATCGTCGGTGCTGAGTCCGTGAAGATCCCGATTTGGGACAACGGATTCCGCATCGGGCTGACCTCTCAGGCACAGCTGGTGCTGCCCGCCACCCTCTCGGCCGACGACCCATACGTGAAGAGTCTGCCGGGCTTCGGGGGCGAGAACGGCATTGAACTCTCGTACCATTTCGGCTATTTCGGGGTCTCCCTGGGGCTGACTTTCGGAACTTTCCGCGTGTTCAACTTCAAGCCCCACTTCGATGATGCGCCCGGCGCTGACTATGACGACCCGGACTTTTGGTTCCACAACCAATTTCACCATTACTCGATGGTCCACAACGTCTTCCTCCCGCTGAAGTTCGAGTTCCACTACCCGTTTAACGACAAGTTCGCCATCATGGCCGACATTGGGACAAAGCTCGCCGTGGGATACCAGCTTCGAATGGCTGATGGGAGCATGTGGATGACGACCTACGAGGATGCGGCGATGAAGCCGCTGTTCGCCTCTTTGGTGACGGACGTCGGATTCTACTACCGCCTGCCCTACGGCGATCTGATCCGGGGCTCCATCGGGGCGAATGTGGGCTTCCAGCACGTGACGGACGGTGAGTACAGTTACCAAAATCCGAGCTGTAACGTGGAGGGGTCAGGGACGTTTTTCAGCCGGAACACCAATTTCAACGTGCAGGCGGCTTATATCCACACTTTCCACCGCTACAAGCAGCGCCGCGTGACGGAAACCGCTTGGAAGTCGGAACTGCCGCGCCACGAGTTCCAGTTCAACGTCGGTGACCCGGTGCTGACCGCAAACAGCAGCAATATCGGCTTTGACAATTTCTTCTGCAGTCTTTTCCGCGGATTCCCGTTCATCTATTCCCCGACGTATTGGACGCGACCCATCGGCGACTACCCCATAACCCGTATTGTACCGACGTTTTCCTTCAACTACCACTACCGCGCCGCCAAGTGGCTATGGGTGGGCGGGCTCACCACGGTTTCCGGACTGCACAACACGTGGCACGACCGTTTCACGGACGAAGTGACCGGCCACGGCAGTGAAGTCCACGTCACGCTGATGCCCGACCTGCGCTTCTCCTACCTCAACCGCAAGCACGTGACCCTCTACTCCGGATTCGGGCTCGGATTGAATATGAAATTTATGCACGACCCCCATCTTTACGGCGAAGACACCCCGTCGTATTATGGCTTGGCCTACCAGCTGACCGCTTTCGGCGTGAAGGCCGGCGCAAAACACTGGTTCGGCAACTTGGAATTGGGCTACGGTGACAAGGGAATTATATCAGCAGGATTTGGATATGAGTTTTAATTTGTTAATAATGAAAACGTTATAATATCATGAAGAAATCAATAAAAGTTGTCATTATGATACTAGCCGTCGTGATGATGGCTGGCTGCGAGGTCGGCGAAGGCGAACTGATGAAGACCAAAACCGGACATCTGATGTACCTCGGCTGGACGGACGACATCAACGGCATTGTGTTCAACATAGTGGAGCCGACCTTCAACCTCAACGCTTGGGTGCAAGCTTCTGAAGATCAGAAACCGGAGATTTTCCAAAAACACTTTTACAGCAACACGGTCATCGATGTGCTGTCAGACCATACGTGGCGGATCCGGGTTGACGGCACCAGGGCCTCACTTCGGGTGGCGTTGGTAAACGGGACGTCGCTTGCGGAAACCGGGGCGAAGATGCGGTTGCTTTATTCGAAAGATTATGATCACAGCGTTTGGGCAAACACCGTCTTTGTCTTGGAAAACAAGGGGGACGGTCTGTGGGATTTTTATTCTGAAGACGGACAAATCTATCTCCAATTCACGCTCGGCACGTCTGAAGTCCCTGAATCGCTCACCGAAACATCCCTCAAGATAGCAGGTGCCGGCACTTTCACCGAAAGAACCGTCATACCGCATTGTTCGGGGGATGTCTGTACGGAGGAGACCCGCTTCACCTACCTGTCGTACGACATCCAACAGCCGTTCGAGGCCAGCTGGACGCAGGATGCGAGACGCATCAATTGGACAAGTCAGTTTAACCGGAATGATTATTTTATCGCGTTTTCCGCCGGTAAGGTGCATCTGCAGGCCCTCGACGAGGAAGGTCAGGGCAACGCCGCCGGTATCACCGTGCTCAACCCCGAGGAGATCGAAATCGAGATGGACGGCATCGTGCAGCGCCGCAAAATTTAGTTGCTGTCGTTCAATTCCATCACCACGGCATACCTTGTCGCGGCTGTGACGGGGTTCAGCGCCATCGTGCCGGACCACCACAGTCCGTCACGCAACTGCATTCCCGTCTGTTGTGACGCGCCATGGCACGTCTCTACCTCCCCGCGGACAATCCGGAACGTGCCCCGCGATTCGGGATGGCAATATCGTGCATATATGTCGTGCGCCGCCAGCCCCATCGTTTTCCGCAGGTTCACCTCCACGAAAGGATGCAGCTTGTATGCTCCATCTTCCTGATAAACAAACATATCGACACCGGCATCGCCGTTGTAGTGCGGCGCAATCTCCTGTTGCAGAAAATCGCTGACGAGCGACAGGACGGCGGCCAGTTCCTCTGTATCAACATAGCGGGAAAGAGTCCGAAGAATCTCGGAATCCGGCATCAGCAGGTTGCCGCCGTAGCCGTAATGCTCGGTTTTGAAGAGCGAATAGCCCCGGAAGAGAACCTCCCCGTTCCGGCACTCGAACTCCATCGCAAAGTCCTGAACTACCGTGTATTGCTTTTCCGCCAGAATGCCGCCTTGCCGTTTCAGGACGCCCGCGCACTGGCGCAGGAGCGTGGGGTTCGTCGTCCCGTGCGCGTACAGGTGCCCGCGCCCGTTGCCTGAATACGGCGACTTGAAGATGACGTCTGTTTTTCGTTGCACAAAACCCTCAATCTCCTGGATCTCAGTCAGATATTCGGGAGGATCGGGCAGTTTTTCGGGTTGAGCGCAGTGTCCCCGCAGAAACTCCATCGCCGCGATGGTGGTCTTGCGGTGCGCCAACTCGCGGAGCTTCGTCAACCGTGCCTCCGATGGCAGAAGCGCCTCCCCCACCCCGATCCGCCGCAGCTGATACACCACAGCCGCGTCCCAGCCCCAAGGGGTTACCTTCGTGATGTGGTTCGCGTTCTCCAACGGGGCGAAATGCTTCTGGAACTCCTTCCCGAAAGGATGGTAAGCGTCCAACACAACCGCCTCATCCTCCGTTAGATACCGCATGAACGGCGCACAGTCGTAGGCGAATTGCGCCGCCGACCGCAACGCCACAAACTGCGGCTGGTTGTCCGCTAATGCGTAGTCGTGTTCGGGGTTGAAAACGAGGAGGTTCATTAGGGTTTAGAGTTTAGAGCTGGCGGTATTTTATTTTGTCAGCATTTTGTAGCGTTCGGACTTGATTTTCAAGTCAATGAGAGCGTCGGTGAGTTGGTTTTTGGCTTGGAGGAGGAGGGTTTGGGCTTCGAGGAGGTCGGAGACGGGGACGAGGCCGGCGTCGTAGTCAGCTTTGACATCATGGAGGTTGGCCTCCGCGTCTTTCAGTGCCAATTCCGCCACATCAACCTGGGCGATACCATCATCAAGATCATAGTTCGCCTGCATAATCTCCAAATACATCTTTTCCATCAAATCAACACGTTCGTTTTTCGCTTTTTCCACCAAGATGTCGTGTTCCTTCAGTTTGTGCGAGGCTTCCCACCAGCCGGTCAGCGGCACCTGCAACGTCGCGAATGCCAGTGCGTTGGCGGAGTAGTGGTCGAACACGAGGTTGCCGTAGGAGGCCGTCCCCCCGACCATCAGATGGGGCAACGTCTCCCCTAACGCCATCTTCCTCTTGAGCTCTTCGGCGCTGACCTGCAAATCCAGCAATTGTTTCTCCTTCCGACCCTGAGCAGCCGTTCGATGGTCCACAAAACCCCAGTCAAACATTTCCGAGACTTCCCCAAGCGTGTCCGACAGTGTCAAATTTCCGCGCATCTCCATACCCATTGCCTGACAAAGCGCCTGGTTGGCGAGAAGGATTCCGTTGTCAACTTTCGTTTGATTGGCTTCCATTTCTCTCCTTTTGAGTTTCACTTTCAAGACATCGTTTTGCGAGACCAATCCAGCTTCGGCCGCCGTAGTGACATCGCGTTCCAAGGTGTCCAAGAAAACCAGTGCCTGCTGCAAGGTTTTCTCTTTTTCACGCAAGGAGACAATCAGCCAATAGTATTTTTCCACTTCTTGAAGAATCTGATCTTCGGTCAGTTGCGCTTTCAGTTCCGCAGCTTCCACACCCACCTTCGCCAGCTTGTTGCCGTTCACGATTTGTCCGCCCATATAGACCGGCTGCACGAGCGTCGCGCCCGCCGTCAGCCCGTTCTCGCACAGGGAGATACGGTCCGGGAGACCCGCTGCCGCGCCGTACTCGTAGTAGAGGTTGTGGAGCCACTGCCGCGCCGTGGCGTTCTCGATGTCGTCTATACTATACTCTATCAGCGGACTGGCCGCGTAATAGCCGCCCGCCATCACACTCACGTTGGGGAAATACTTCGTGAACGCCTGCTTCTTGACCTCCTGCGCCGCCGCCACATCCAACGCCGCGTTCTTCACCGCCGCGCTGTTCCGCAACGCGAGAGCTTTGCAGCTGTCCAACGAGAGGCTTTGCGCAGACATCGTTGCACAACCCAGCATGATCGCTATGATTGTTGTTATTCTATTCATAACATTATTTAGTTCATTCATCATCATATCCTTGCCTCGCATTGCGCTTCGCGATTCCGATATCGTTGTCACCGCAGTCCGAATCAGACTGCCGCATCCAACCCCACACTGCGGCTACCGCCTTGTGTGGGGTTATTAGCACTTCGTGCGTCTTGTCCCTCCGGTTTCTTCTTGCAGACCCCACACTGCGGCTGTCGCCTTGTGTGGGGTTATTAGCACTTCGTGCGTCTTGTCCCTCCGGGACTGCTTAAGGAAATATTTAATAATATAGGGGTTTTTCGTCATAACTGCTAACTACTAACTACTAACTGCTAACTATTCTTAAAGATTTGCCAGTACGCCACGGGCAGCACGGTCACCACCAACGGGAGGGAGAAGATGGTGCCGAAGCAGATGACGACGCCCATGGGCATCCAGAGGTTGGTGTGCGCCACGATCATGGGCATCACGCCGAGTGCCGTGGTGGCGGAGGTGAGGAAGATGGGGCGCATACGACGGCGGCCCGCTTCGAAGGCGGCCTCCTTCGCGCTCTTGCGATGCACCTTGCGCAGACTCTCCGCATATTCGAACATGATGATGGCGTTGCGCACGATGATGCCGATCAGGCTGACCACACCCAACACCGCCGTGATACTGAAATCCAGCCCGAAAATCCAAAGCCCGAGACATGCTCCGAAAACACAAATCAGGCTGGCAGAAAGGGTGAGGAAAACGATGTCCAACCGCCCGAAATGGTAGAGCAGGAAGACGAACAACACCAGCACAGCCGCCAGGAAACTGAGCGCGATTTCGGGAATCACCATCCCGTTGATACCAGTCAGTCCGCCATAGCTAATCTCCACATTATCAGCAATATTCGGCTTTAACTCCTCGTTGACATACTGGTCGATTTTCTTCATCACATCGGGTTGGCTGTAACCGTAGTTGAGGTCTGCGCCCACGGTGACAGTGCGGATGCTGTTACGGCGGTGGATGACCGCGTCGCGCCATTCGGGGCTCACGTCGGCGACCTGCCGCAGCGGCACCCACGTCCCCGGCACTGAGGTCGGAATCAGGAGGTCTTCCAGCCCCTGATAGTTGAGGGAATCACCGTTCTGCCGCGTGTAAAGCATCACCGGCACTTTGTAGTCGCCTTCCCACACACTCGTGAGGTTCTGTCCACCGAGCGCGGAGGAGAGATAGAGCGACAACATGCTCTGCGTAACCCCGAGACGCGTGGCCTCGTCGCTCTTCAGGGTGACACCGATGTTCTGCGAGGTCTCGTCCATGTTGGAATGCACCCACGTAAGTTCCGGCATCTTGTGCAGGAAAAGCTTCAGCGAGTCGGCGGCGGTTTTCATCGCATCGAAATCCTCGCCGGAGAAACGCACCTCTATGGGATTGCTTACAGCTTGATAATCAATTTGTTTGAAACGAACATAGGCATTCGGGAAATGGTATTCGTATTTCGGGCCGTATTCGCGGATGAGCTTCAGGGTACTCTTTTCGGAGGTCGTGTTGACGATGAACTGGGCATAGTTCTTGTGAGCCATCTGCGGGGCGTAGGTGGCGTGGAAGCGCGGCGAGGAACAGCCGATGAAGGAGGTCACAGACGTCACCCGCGGGTCAGCGCGCAGCACGTGCTCCATGCTGTCGGCCAACGCCTCGGTCTGCGCCAGCGTACTACCCTCGGCGAGGTGCATCTCCACAGCGAAGCAGTTGCGGTCGGCCTTCGGCAACATCTGGATTTGCAGCCGCGTGAACAGGAACACGCCGAGACTGACAGCTGCGACGGCCAAGCAGATGACAACGGCAGGATGCCGGAAACAGCGGGTCAGCAGCATATCGTAACGTTCCTGCAAGAACACGAAGAAACGGTTCTGCGCGGCCTCGAAGCGGTTTGGCGCGACACCGTCTTTGTTTCGCTTGATGAAAACCGTTGACAGATAAGGAATTATCCAGACAGCGTAGAAGATGGAGCAGACCAACGCGAACGACACCGTCCAGGGGAACAGCTGCACGAAATCGCCTAACGGCCCGGTGATGATATGCGTCATCGGGAAAAACATGCCCGAGATGGCCAACGTGGCCAACGACATCGGGACAAACAGGGCCTTGGTGCTGGTAAAAGCTGAATACCAGCGCGAATACCCTTTCTGCAATATGTCCGTGTAGCCATCGATGACGATGACCGAGTCGTCCACGATCATGCCCAGAACCACGATGAGGGCGGCCAGCGTCACGGTGTTCAGCTCGATGCCGAAGATGTACATCAGCCCCATGGTGATGGCGGTGCAGACGGGCACGCTGGAGCCGGAAACGAGAGCCGTGCGCAGCGGGAAAAGCAACAGCATCACCGCGATGACCACGAGAATCGAGAAGAGCAGGTCGCGCAGGAACGACATCACCGACTTGTTGACGACGTATGGTTGGTTGGTGATTTTGTGCATATCGACGTCCGGCGGGAACGTCTGCTTGCATTTCACAATCTCTTTTTCCACCTTTTTGCCGAAGGCCACGATATTGTTGCCCGGCGCCATCTCCATAGAAATCAGCACGGTGGAGCCGCCGTTGTACTTGATGAAGCTGGTGGGTTCGGCATAGCGGCGTTGGACCTCGGCGATGTCGCGCAACCGCACATGATGTCCCATCGGGTCGGTGAAGATGATTTGCTCTCCAATCTCATACTCAGACTGATACGGGATGGAAACATGTACCTGCGCCTCGCCGGCCTCGTTCTCCACGCTGCCGCCAACGGTGCGGATTCCCTGCGTGGCCAATTCCACCAACAGTGCCCGCTGGCTGATTCCGTATGCCGCCAATTTCTCTTGATCAACCATCACGGCAATTTCCTCGTTGCGCTTCCCCAAAATCTTGATATTGCCCATCTCGGGAATACTGCGCAGCCGGTCGCAGAGCTGTTCGGCGTAATGCTCCAGCTCGCGCGGCGTCCGCTCGGGCGACTCAACGGTCAACAGCATCGAGGAGGTGTTGCCGAAGTCATCGACCACGACGATTTCGAGCACGCCCGCCGGCAGCGAGGTCTTCTTGAACAGCTGCAAGCCATGACGGATTTTCGACCACGCGCCGTCCTTGTCGGTCACCGACACGCGCAGCTCCGCATACACATACACGATGCCGTTCTCCGTCACCGAGTAGGTTTTCTCCTTGTCGATTTCGGCGTATGTGAACAGGAACCGCTCCAGCGGCTTGGTGACCTGCTCCTCCACTTCCTGGGCCGACGCGCCCGGATAAACGGCAGCCACAACACCCTGCCGGATGGTGAACTGCGGGAACTCATCTTTGTTCAGCCTCGTCAGCGCGAAAATGCCGAATGCAACCAAACACGCCACAATGAAGAAGATGATCTTGTGGCTGCGCATCGCAGCGAGGATATGGTGACGACTACTCATAGTTAGCAGTTAGTAGTTAGAAGTTAGCAGTTAAACTGAACGCACTTAATGGTCTCATTCATAATTCATAATTCATAATTCATAATTCATAATTATTCTTCATTCTGCATTCTACATTCTGCATTTACATAAAGTTTGTCCATGCCGGCGGTGACGACAGTGTCGCCGGGACGGAGCCCGGAGGAGACAAGAACGCCGTTGGCCACGAAATCGGTGGAGGTGATGAGGCGGTGTTGCGCGCGGCCGTTCTCCACCACCCACACGGAAAGGCCCTCGGGACGGGTCTGGACGCACTTGGCAGGGACCACAAATCCATGGTCGTCAGACTGGCTTAACAGTACTTTGCAAACCATTCCGGGCAACAACGTCTTGTCAGAGTTGGGGAAAGCGATTTTCACTTGGTAGCTGTGCGACACGCGCGAGGCACTGACACTGCGGTCGGTGATCCGGCCGACAAGAATACGGTTGTTCAGCGCAGGCACGCAAACAGTGGCTTCGTCGCCGATGTTCACCGTGCTGATTTCGCTTTCAGGCACGGAGAAGGTGACGGAGACGCTGCCCATGTCGAGGATGTTGACGGCCGGCTCGCCCGGCAGCAGCGAACCACCCGCTTTGGCGTTGCAGGTGCCCACCACACCCGAAATCGGGGCTTTTAACGTACAGTCATCCAACTGTTTGCGAGCTATCTGCTCCATCGAGCGGGCCTGTTCTAACGTGGTTTCCATCTCCACCCATTTCACTTCAGCCAAACTGCCCTGCTCATAGACTTTTTTCAGCCGTTTGTAGGCGTCTTCAGCCTGTTCCAGCGAGGCTTTGGCTGAGTTGTAGGCGTTTTGGGCGGTGGCACTGTTGACGATGGCGAGCACCTGACCGGCACGCACGCGGTCGCCCTCATGCACATACACGCGCTCCACACGCCCACCCATGGGGAAACTGACCGACACGGAAAGGTTCTCCTCCACCTCGCCCACGTAGGTACGGGTCGCCCCGCCACTTACCGTGTCCACAAGCATCACCTCCACCGAAACAGGGGTACGCTCCTGCTGTTTCGCCTCGTGCCGGCAGCCGTTTGTCGCGACACAGAGCGTCACCACGGCCAAAATCATTATTATTATTCGTTTCATGTCAGTTCTTTTCTGCTATGATGGTCATTTCCGGCCCACTGATGGAAACTGCACCGTTGCCACTCTGATGACCATCCCATATTTCTCTAATAATCAAAATATTGCCATTAACAATCCCGCCGCCGGACGCAGAGATGCGATAGACGATAGTGGCGTCATCGTCCTGCTCGAAATCGACGTCAAAATCCGGGATCGTGTTGGTGGAGAGGATGTTCGTGTTGAACGAGTGCGGGACAATCACCAGCGAGTCGCCGCGCAACTCGGCGTTCATCGTGTAACAGCCGCCGGTCATCTCATTCATTGTTATAATATAGCGACCCTTGCCCGATTTGTCCCGCAGGATGTTCATCTGCCCGTTCCGATGGATGAGCCGGTAGGTCGCCTCCCCTTCCGCGTTGGTCAGCACGACCTCACCCGAAAGCTTGTAGCTGTAGTCGCCGGTGAGTTTTCCGCTTTCCCGGTCGCACCCACCTACAACCATCGCGATAACGACTATCAAACTGATTACTAATAACTTGATTTTCATATTACTTTGATTTTTCTTTTTAGCTTTTGGCTTTTGACTTTTGGCTTTCACTGGCGAGAGCTTGAAATCTGTTAACCTTAGACTTGAGACTTTTGACTTAAGACTTAAGACTTAGACTTAAGACTTAGACTATGACTTTCGCGAGCACTATTCATAATTCTTAATTCTTAATTCTTAATTCTTAATTTCTACTCCCTATTCACTACTCCCTATTCACTACTCCCTATTCCCTATTCCCTATTCACTACTCCCTATTCCCTACTCCCTATTCCCTATTCCCTGCTCCCTGAAACTGCACAAACACACTATTGACGATCAAATCGATAAGCATCTCGTAGGAGGGTTTGTATTGTTCGTATTTGTCTTCCACGAAAAAGGTGTGGCTCAGGCCGTTGAGGGTCACGCTGAGCATATCGGCGAAGGCGACGGCCTGCAGTTCGACGGTTGCGGGCGGGTCGTTCGTCGGTTTGGCGTACCAGACCTTCTTGAACAGATGGTGCTCCCAATCCGAGAATTCATTCATTCTCTCCCGAAGACTGTCGAATCGGAAATCATTGTCTTCCAGATGTTTGTCTTTCATAGCCACCTGGAGTGTACCGGCTTCCGCGATGAGTTCCACGCGCGCCAGGAGATATTGGCGAAGGCGGGGCAACACGGGTTGTCCGTCGCCAGCCATGGTCTCCGCCAACCGCTGCTGGATCTGGTCGATTTCCGAGATGACCGTGGAACAAAACAGTTCCTCCTTGTTGTTGAAGTAATTGTAGATAGAGCGCTTGGCCTTGTGTGCCTTGCGGGCGATCTCATCCATGGAGGTCTTCTCGAAGCCGAACTTCCGGAAAAGCCCTGCCGCGACCCGCTGTATCACCTCGCCCGTGGTCATTTTATTCATATTTGCACTTTTTTCGTTTCAGGGTGCAAAAATACAAAAATTTCGAAACGACGGGCACGTGTCGAGACAAAAGTCAAAAGTCAACAACCAAATACCAAATTTTTGTACTTTTGCCGCCTCAAAATTGAAGTGGATATGAGAAAGAAAGATGTACCTGTATTGCTGCTCACCGGCTACCTCGGAAGCGGCAAAACCACGTTGGTGAACCATATTCTGACGAACCGCAAAGGCATCAAGTTCGCGGTGATAGTCAACGACATAGGCGAGGTGAACATCGATGCCTCGCTGATCCAGAAAGGCGGCATCGTGGCCGAGAAGGACGACAGTCTGGTGGCCCTGCAGAACGGCTGTATCTGCTGCACCCTCAAGATGGATTTGGTCGATCAGCTCTCCGATCTCGTCAAAACCGGACAGTTCGACTACATCGTGATCGAGGCCAGCGGCATCTGCGAACCGGAACCCATCGCCCGCACCATCTCCACCATCCCCCGCATGAACCCGAAATACACCGAACACGGCACCCCGCGCCTCGACTGCATCGTGACCGTGGTCGATGCCCTGCGGATGCAGAGCGAGTTCTCCTGCGGACACGACCTGGAGCGCGAGGATGTTGACGAAGAGGACATTGAGAACCTGCTCGTCCAGCAAATCGAGTTCTGCAATATCGTGCTGCTCAACAAGGTGTCGGAAGTGACCGAGGACGAGGTTGATCGTGTCAAAGAGATCATCCGGCATCTGAACCCCGGCGCGGAAATCATCGAAACCGACTACGCGCAGGTGGACCTGGATCGCATTGTAGGCACGAAAGCATTTGATTACGAGAAAGTTGCCGTCTCCACGGGCTGGGTGCGCGAACTGGAACGCGAGACCACCGAGGAGGAGGAACGCGAGGCCCGCGCCGACCACCACCACCACGATGACCATGACCATGACTTAGACTATGACCATCACGACCATGACCATCATCACGAAGACCATGATCATGACGACGAAGATGAAGATGCTAATAGCCAACAGCCAATAGCCAATAGCCATGAACATCATCATCACCACCATCATCACGACCACGAGGGCGGCGAAGTGGAGGAATACGGTATCTCCACGTTCGTCTATTATCGCCGGAAGGCGTTCAAAATCGCCGAATTCAACAAATTCTTGTCGAAAAAGCGCCCGAAAAACATCATCCGGGCCAAGGGCGTATGCTATTTTAAAGAATATCGCGACATGTCGTACCTGTACGAGCAGGCGGGCGTGCAGCAGAAACTCACCGAGGCCGGTTTGTGGTACGCCACCGCCCCGCAGGAGGACCTGGTGCAGCTGATGCAGGAGGACCCCTCCTTCATGCGCGACTGGGACCCCGAATACGGCGACCGCATGGTCAAGATCGTCTTCATAGGCCAGCACATGGACATTCCCCAGCTCACCCGCGAACTCGACGACTGTCTCGAAGATTAGTGATCAGTGATTAGTGATTAGTGATTAGTGATTAGTGATTAGTGATTAGTGATCAGTGAACAGTGATTAGTGAATAGCCAACGTCTAAAGTCTAAAGTCTAAAGTCAAAGTCCAAATGAGCAGTATCCTACTTGTCGGCGATATTGTCGGCTACGGCAACTTGGGGATGTCAGTGATGACGCCCATCCTTTCGCATTTGAAATACGAGATTTTCCGGCTGCCGTCTTCGATGGTGTCCAACAATTTCAGTTACGGCAAGTTCGCGGTTTTGGACACCACGGATTACATGCGCCAGAGCATCGAAATCTGGGAGGAGCAGGGCTTCTCCGTGGATGCCGTCTGCACAGGCTATTTGGTCTCGGACGAGCAGGCGCAGTTAGTGGCGGACTACTGCCGGCGGCTGAAGTCACGGGGCACGGTCATCTTCGTGGACCCCATCATGGCCGACGACGGCAAGCTCTACAACGGCGCCACGGCCCAGACCGTGGAGTACATGCGGAGCGTGTGCCGTGTGGCCGACGTGATAGTGCCCAACGTCACGGAAGCCAAATTCCTGGCTGACAAATATTTGGACAAAGAATCCCTCACGGCGGACGAGGCAGAGGACCTGCTTCGAACGCTCCATGAGTTGGGCGACAGCTCCGTGATTATCTCCAGTATGGTGATGGATGGACAGACCTGCACGATGCTGTTCGACAAGAGCACGGGTCACACCAAAGTGCTCCCTTACCGACAGGTGGCGGCACAGTTCTCCGGCACCGGCGACGTCTTCTCCGCCATGACCATCGGGCAATATCTGCGAGGGGAAACCTTGGAGAACAGCGTATTGACGGCCATGAATTTCGTGGCGCACGTCATCGAGGCCAACCAACACTACATCAGACCGGACAACGGCATCCCCATCGAACGGCATCTGGCGGAGATAAAGTGAGGGGATTAAGAATTAAGAATTAAGAATTATGAATTATGAATTATGAATTATGAATTATGAATTGTGAATTGTGTTCGCGAAAGTCATAGTCTAAGTCAATAGTTATAGTCTAAGTCATAAGTCTAAGTCATAGTCCAACGTTAACAGATTTCAAGTTCTCGCCAGTGAAAGCCAACTGCTAACTGCTAACTGCTAACTGCTAACTGCTAACTGCCAACAGCCAACCCGCTAAACCAAAAAAATTGTATCTTTGCCACCTCAAATTTAACATCAAAAATAAAACCTAAATATGGAAAAATTCGATCCCGCAACCAACCTGGAAAGATTGGACAAAAAAGACGCCTACAGAGGCGTGAACCCGGCTATCTGCGATAGCGCAACGTTTATGTTCGAACAGGCCAAGACCATGACCGACACCTTCCACGGTGAGACCGAGGGCTACTTCCTCTACTCCCGCCACTGGAACCCCAGCACCCTCTCTTTGGCTCAGTCATTGGCCGCCATCGAAGGCACTGAACTGGCCTGGACGACCGGTTCCGGCATGGCCGCCATCACCGTCGCCCTGTTGCACGAGGTGAAGAGCGGTGACCACATCGTCTCCAGCATGACCACCTACGGCGGCACCTTCGCCTTCCTGAACAACTACCTCAAGAAGTTCAACGTGGAGGTCACCTTCGTGAACATGCAGGACCTCGACGCCGTGAAGAAGGCCATCCGCCCGAACACCAAGGTGCTCTACACCGAGACGATGAACAACCCGTTGCTGCGTATCGCCAACCTTCCCGAGTTGTCGAAGATTGCCCACGCCGCCGGCGCCAAATTGTTGGTTGACAACACCTTCACCCCGATGATCTTCTCGCCTTACCGTTTGGGCGCAGACGTGGTGATCTACAGCATGACCAAATATGTGAACGGCATGAACGACTGCGTGGCCGGCGCCATCTGCGGTTCCGCCGAATACATCAACTCCCTGATCGACGTGAACACCGGCACCGCCATGCTGCTGGGTCCCGTGCTCGACACCTTCCGCTCCACGAGCATCCAGAAGAACCTGCACACCCTGCACATCCGCATGAAGAAGCACAGCGAGAACGCCATGTACCTGGCCAAGCGCTTCAAAGAGACCGGCATCAAGTACAACTATCCGGGTCTCCCCGAGCATCCCGACCACGAGCTGTTCAAATCGATGATGAACGACGGCTACGGCTTCGGCGGCATGATCTCCATCGACATGGGCACGGCTGAGAGAGCCAGCGCCATCATGGAGAAGATGCAGGAGCTGGGCGTGGGCTACCTCGCCGTCAGCCTCGGCTACTTCAAGACGCTGTTCAGCAACTCCGGCAAATCCACCTCTTCCGAGGTTCCCGAGGACATCCAGCACGAGATGGGCATGAGCGAAGGCCTCATCCGCTTCTCCATGGGTCTGGACAACGATCCGGAGCGCACCTTCCAACTGATCAAACAGGCCATCGACGCCACGAGATAACCTTTCGTTCGCGCGAAACATCCAACGGGCGTGTCGGGAAACCGGCACGCCCGTTGTTGGCTGTTGAAAACTTTTTTCACGCAAGTGGCTGAGTATAAAGAAAAAGTGTATATTTGCACGCTTGTTAGAAAAACTGGTTTTCGATGCTTAACGAATTGTTTTTCAATCTGTTAAGTATTGCGGCAAAGTATCGAAACAGGCAGAAAAAGACAATAAATTTTATAAAACAAACCAAAAATGTCAGGATTAATAGGAAAAAAAATTGGGATGACTAGCATCTACGATGCCTCCGGCAAGGTTGTGCCGTGCACGGTGATAGAGGCTGGTCCTTGCGTCGTCACGCAAGTCAAAACCGTCGAGAAGGACGGCTACAGTGCTATCCAATTGGCTTATGACGAGAAGAAAGAGAAAAACACGACCAAGTCTCTGAAGGGTCACTTCGAGAAGGCCGGCACCACGCCGAAGAAAGTTCTGCGCGAGTTCACCCGCTTCGAGGAAGGCCATCGGAAGTCTTTGGGTGACGTGCTCGACGTGTCCGTCTTCGAGGAAGGCGAATTCGTGGATGTGAGCGGCACCTCCAAGGGCAAGGGCTTCCAGGGTGTCGTGAAACGCCACCATTTTCGCGGTGTCGGCGACGCCACGCACGGCCAGCACAACCGCTTGAGAGCCCCCGGCTCCATGGGCGCATCCTCCTACCCGTCACGCGTGTTCAAAGGCATGCGCATGGCCGGCCAGATGGGCAACGCCAAGGTGAAAGTCATCAACCTCCAGATCGTCAAGATCGTGAAAGAAAAGAACATGTTATTAGTTAAGGGTTCCGTTCCCGGAGCCAATGGTTCATATTTAAAAGTAGAGAGATGGAGCTAACAGTTTATAAGATTGACGGCAGCGCGACTGCCAAGACGGTCACCTTGAACGACAAGATCTTCAACGTGGAACCGAACGACCACGCCATCTGGCTGGACGTGAAACAATATTTGGCAAATCAGAGACAAGGCACGCACAATACGCTGGAACGCTCCACCGTATCCGGAAGCACCCGCAAGCTGAAACGGCAGAAGGGCACCGGCGGCGCACGTGCCGGCAGCATCAAGAGCCCGACCATCCGCGGCGGCGCCACCGTGTTCGGCCCGCACCCGCGCGACTACGGTTTCAAGCTCAACAAGAAAGTGAAACGCCTCGCCCGCTTCTCCGCCTTCACCTACAAACAACAGGAAGGCTGCATCACCATCGTCGAGGACTTCACCTTCAACGAGCCCAAGACCAAGGAGTACAAGGCCATGCTGAAGGGCCTCAACCTCGAAGGCAAGAAGACCCTGCTTCTGCTGCCCGAGAACGACCGCAACGTCTTCCTCTCCGGCCGCAACCTGCAGCGCACCAACATCATGCGCGCCATCGAGGCCAACACCTATCACGTGCTTAACGCCAACAACCTCATCATCTGCGAAAGCAGCCTCAAGGAGTTGGAGAAGATGTTAGGCGAATAATTCATTCACCCTTAAAAAACAGAAACAATGAGTTGCATCATAAAACCCATCATCAGTGAGAAGATGACCACCGTCGCGGAAAAATACAACCGCTACGGCTTCATGGTCACCCGCGAGGCCACGAAACCCGAGATCAAGCGCGAGATCGAGTCCATCTACAACGTGAAGGTTGTGCGTGTGAACACCCTCATCCAACGCGGCAAGACGACCGCCCGCAACACCAAGGCCGGCGTCATCCTCGGTCAGAAGAACAACTTCAAGAAGGCCTACATCTTCGTCGACAAGGAAGATAAAATCGATTTCTACAGTAACATTTAAAAGGTTAAAAGGTTAAAAGGTTAGAAGGTTAATTATTGATCTCCTAACCTCTTAACCTCTTAACCTCCTAAACTAAATAAAAAAAATGGCATTAAAAAAGTACAAACCAGTAACGCCGGGTCAGCGCTTCAAAATGATTAGCGCTTACGATGACATTACCACGAACAAGCCCGAGAAGAGCCTGTTGGCGAAGAACCACAGCACGGGCGGCAGAAACAACAGTGGTAAGATGACGGTACGGTACCGCGGAGGCGGTCACAAGCAGATGTATCGCATCATTGACTTCAAGAGAAACAAGGATGGTGTTCCGGCCACCGTTAAGACCATTGAGTACGATCCCAACCGCTCGGCACGTATCGCCCTGCTGTTCTACGCCGATGGCGAGAAACGCTACATCGTGGCGCCTCACGGCATCAAAGTCGGCCAGCAGATCGTCAGCGGCACGGGTGTGGCTCCCGATCTCGGCAACTGCCTCCCGATCGGCGAGATCCCCCTCGGATCCATTATCCACAACATCGAGATGCGTCCCGGCCAAGGCGGCAAAATCGCCCGCAGCGCAGGCTCCTACGCCCAGCTGATGTCCCGTGACGGCCGCTACGCCATCATCAAACTGCCCTCAGGCGAAACCCGCATGATCCTCTGCGCCTGCAAGGCCACCGTCGGCATCGTCTCCAACGGAGACCACAGCCTCGAGGTGTCCGGCAAGGCCGGCCGCAGCCGCTGGCTCGGTCGCCGTCCGCGCAACCGCGGTGTCGTCATGAACCCCGTTGACCAC
>Ga0247611_10001955_pt1 | contig 35092 bp, 28 predicted proteins | sample 177DNAGHGhighgp2_FD_192422 | JGI IMG/M metagenome (GOLD analysis project Ga0247611, IMG submission 192422) | Sheep rumen microbial communities from Palmerston North, Manawatu-Wanganui, New Zealand - 1770 DNA GHGhigh gp2 | ecosystem: Host-associated > Mammals > Digestive system > Stomach > Rumen... | reverse complement strand
TATCGCCCGTGCGAAGCGCTCTCGCACGGTACCCTTTTCCCGGAACTCGTTTCCGATTATCCGACCTGTGCAAACCGGGAGGTATAAAATGGCGAATCAGACAGAACAGGCTCTTTTGAACCGGATCGGCGAAGTTCGCTTCGCCTGCGTCGAACTGCAGCTGTACCTCGACACCCATCCCGAGGATCTCGAAGCGCAGGATGATTTTAACAGCTATGCAGACACGCTCAAGCGGCTGTGCGACGAATACACCGAAACGTACGGTCCTCTTGAGAACTTCGGCAACAGTCCGCACGTTGCGGGAAGCTGGGTCTACCAGAAATGGCCGTGGCAGAAGTAAGGAGGCACGATCATGTGGATTTATGAAAAACGACTGGAATACCCCGTCCGCATCACCAAACCCGACCCGCGGATGGCAAAACTGCTGATGGCGCAGTACGGCGGTCCCGACTCGGAGCTTGCCGCGGGACTCCGATATCTGACGCAGCGCTACTCGATGCCGGACGACCGCGTCCGCGCAACGCTTACCGACATCGGTACCGAAGAAATGGCGCATTGGGAAATGATCGCGACGATGATCACCCAGTGTATGCAGGGCGCAAGCCTGGAGGAACTGACCGCGGCTGGGCTCGACGGCTATTACGTCATGCATTCGAACGGCGTCTTCCCCGCAGATCCAAACGGCGTACCGTTCACCTCCGCGTACTTCCAATGCACCGGCGACCCGATTGCGGATCTCACCGAGGATATGGCAGCCGATGCTGCAACCAGCGATTCGCTACCGACCTTCAAAAAGTCCCTAAATCACTGACTTTTTCAGGCATACGAATAATTGATAATCAGGGTATGCTGCAACCTCATAAGAACAACATTATCAAAAATGAAGGTAGGACAATCTCGCTGAAACCAATAATAACAGTTCTTCAAGGACTGATATAATTACTTAGGTTATAACTCAAAGTACTAGATTGAAATCGCCAGAGTGACATTTATGCCAGTGTCTGTTAAGGTCTCTCAGCATTGAATCTTTGTATCCAATCAAGGCTGTTCTTACGTTCAATCAAAAGCGGATTATGTTGATTTTTCCTTGCTCTTGTAATATAATGTTATATTATCATAAATGAGGTTGATTTATGAAGTATTCTACCGAATATGGTGTTATGGTTTCTGGAGACTGCAAACAAATTTTGGAGAACAACTATTTAGGTTATAAGGGTAAGGTTAATTTAGTATTTACGTCTCCACCTTTTCCTCTTAACCGCGCAAAAAAGTATGGAAATATGTCTGGAAGTACATATTTGGAGTGGATTGCAGATTTAGCCATATTGCTTAAAAGTTACCTTTCGAAAGATGGTTCAATAGTAATTGAGCTTGGTAATGCATGGAATAGTGGTATGCCAACACATTCGACGCTACCCATCGAAGCATTGCTTGAGTTCAAAAGAAGAGGAGAGTTTCATCTGTGTCAGGAGTTTATTTACTATAATCCTGCAAAGTTGCCAGCCCCAATAGAATGGGTGAATAAAAAACGTATTCGCGTAAAAGATTCGTTTACCCGAATCTGGTGGTTGTCTAATACGCCTAATCCAAAAGCAAATAATAGAAATGTATTAGAAGAATATAGCGCTCAAATGAAAAAGTTAATAAGCGCTGGCAAGTATAATTTTGGGAAACGCCCGTCTGAGTATTCGATCGGAAAAGAGTCTTTTTTAAACGACAATGGCGGTGCCATTCCTTCAAATGTTATCATTGCCTCGAATACAACATCAAATGATCCTTACTTAAAGTATTGCAGAGAGAATGGTTTTGAAATACATCCTGCACGCATGCCAAAAGAAATCCCTTTGTTTTTTATAAAAATGCTCACTGATCCAAGTGATCTAGTTTTAGATCCATTTGCAGGAAGCAACACGACTGGATACGTTGCTGAAGTAGAAAAAAGAAAGTGGTTAAGTATCGAAATCAGTGAAGAGTACGTTTCTTCCTCCGTTGGAAGGTTTAACCATGTCGAACTAGATGTATAAAGGGGAATTATATGAGCACTATTTCTTTCCCAATCGAAATGCAACTTGATAGCATCAAAAAGCATATTCTGCAAACATCCATTGCTGCATGGGATCGTCATGTAACAGAATCATCTCTTGCCCGATGGCTAAACAATTTTACTGGAAAAGCACTAGGTGATGAGAACCTCGAAAGAATAATTGCCGCCTGGCTTCTATTCAACTTCACCTTCTATTCAAATTCCGAAGTTAATGAATTGTGCAAAATCATTTACCGCAAGTATATTCATGAAAAGCTCAACCAATCAAAGTATAAAGAGTCAGGTAAATCAATAGCCGAACAAAGAACAGATATTATTAGCCGAACTTATTTTGCACCTCTCGGAAATCCAAGTGAGAGTAGTTGTTTCATTCTATATCTCTTTCGCACAAGCAATGGACTGCCGAAAGATTGCTTTGATCCTATCTTGTGTGATAAAAAATTAGCAAAGCACGAGATCGATGATGTCGTGCTAATAGATGATGTTACAATTTCTGGAACACAAGCTTCTGATTATCTTAAAAACAAAGATTTTAAAGGGTCTTCTGTTACACTATTGACCTTTTTTGCAGCTCCGGCTGCAATTGATAAACTAAGTTCTGATCACCCAGAATTAAAAGTTATATATGTCCATTTTTTAGATGATCGCACGAAATTATTTAGCAAAGAATCATTTCTGTTTTCGAACGATGAGAGTTCAAAGCTAAGAGACTATGTAGACCAGTTATGTAATGTTTATGGAAAATGGATTGTTGAAAACGATATGGATCATGCGCAAGCGTATATGCGTGATCACCCCCTAGGATTTGCTAATGGGCAGCAGCTATTCGGATTTTATTATAATACGCCTGATAACACTTTGCCCATTATTTGGCATCAATCAAATGAATGGTTCCCCGTTTTTAAGCGGCACCCTAAAGTCTATACTATGGATGGAGGAAATTTCGATGGAAAATATTGGTAATCCGTTTGTGGAATGCACGTCGAGAGACATGAGCTATAAAGAAGTGTTTCAATACTGGTGTGATCCATCATGTTATTCCATAGATTATTACACTTTGTCCCACAATATGACGCCGATAATTGTTGAAGGTCCTCGCGGTGCTGGCAAAACAATGATCCTTAAGTACATATCTTATTTCTGTCAGAAGGAGTTGATCTCAACTACCGTCTCAACCGATTTTGCTACTTCCATACAGAATATGATAAAAAAAAGAAGTCTAGGAGTCTATTTCCGGTATAAAGATGATTTTTGTTCTGCTTTTCAGTTCCTAAATTGCTCCATGCACATTAAGGAGCAACTCTTTCTGTACTATTTTGAAATGAATGTACTAGACGAGTTGTTCAATATAATCATCGATTTATTTGAAAACGGAGTCTTGCAATCTCCATATACACAGCGTTTTCTTAATGATGTCAATCGCATTCTATCCGTATCTTCAGATAATTTTTATGCAGTAAGAAATTGCATTAAAGATAGAATTCGTTCAGTAGATCAGTGGATTAGAAAATCCCGTTATATCGGAAAAGCTGCCGAAGAACATCTACTCTCTATTCTAAGTGAAGGAGATTATATACATCGAGTATGTAATAGTTTTATTTCTGGTTTTCCCGCATTGAGATCAATACGTTTTTTAATCATAATTGATGAATATGAAAATGCTGGAGAGTATCAGAGGGTACTAAATACATTATTGAAACAAGTCGACCATACTTCAAATATTACATATAGAATTGGGGTTCGTCCAAAGGGAATCCAAACATTTGACACAAATATCGCTGGCGAAGAATTACAGATTAATCGCGATTATTTGTTATATGTTCTTCAATCTCAACGAATGGTTTCATATAAGTCTTTTCTTAGACAAGTGGCTCAAAGAAGACTCGAAAATGAATGTTTTTTTAAAGAAAACGGTCTAACTGATATTCAAACTATACTAGGATCAAAAGAAAACCTTGATGTTGAAGCTCAAGCAATTGTAAAGGGATCAAAAAAACATTTTGAGTTATTAAGAAAAAAGTATAGTTCAGATGAAGAGTATACAAAAGCCGTTCAACTGATCTCTTATCCTTCATCTCCTTTAATGGAAATGCTCAACATCGTTTGGGTAATGAGAGGCATACCTTGTGAAAGAGTCAAAAAGGCTATGGAGGGATATTTATCAGGATCATACAAATTTAGCAACAATGATCCCGCAGTTGGTGATGCAAAGAAGTATAAACTTGATTATACGGATAAATACCGCTTTCAATTATTGTCGATTCTAATTGGTATTTATCGCGCCCGCAAAAAGTATTACAGTTTTAATACTTTTGCTTACCTATCTTCCGGCTCGGTAAATGATTTTATAAGTTTATGTCGAAATGTATTTTATCATTTAGACGATTCAAATTACTATCATCATGTTTCCTTCAATAAATGTATCAACATGGATTTACAAGCGATAGGCGCTGAAGAAACATCTATCGAACAACTGGATAAAATACGATTGTGTAAAGAAAACGGGCTAAACATGTACACATTTGCTATGAATATGGGAGAGCTATTTAGGATGTTTCATCGAGACATCTATGCTAAATATCCGGAGACCAATCAATTTGCTTTTCAAAGCGAAAAAGATATTGAAGATCGCCCTCTTCTTAATGATGTTTACAACAGTTTAATAAAATGGGGAGTAATAATAAAGAAGCCACGAATTCAAAGTATCAGCATCGGGTTAAGGAAAGGAAAGCTATACTATCTCAATAGAATGTTTTCTCCTATCTTTGGGATTTCATATCGCACCAGAGGTGGTTTTAACTTTATACTATCAACTTCTCTATTTGAGCAACTTGTAAATGCACAAATGGAAGGCGAAAAGATCCTTTCATGGAAGGCCGAATCACAGAGTGATGTAAGCACTTCTAATAATGATTCTCAAAAAGCACCTGTTGAGCAATTGACGTTATTCTGAGGGGTATCTATGATTTATCATGATGAATATATCGCCTCTATGGAAAGGCTCGAAGCATATAACCATAAAAAAATCGACCTTTTTATCACATCTGCGCACGTAGATGAACGCAGTTTTTCTGCGTATGAATTACTACATCGAAAAGGTATTACGATAGTTCAGACTGTCGTTTTCGATTATTCAGATATTCGACCTAAAGAGGATTCCGATGCATATAACCAGTATTATCGATTACAAAGCTTCAGTGGCGTTACATATATTCCTTGCAATGCATTTGACGCAGATATTAACTATATCTGTAATATGGATATTTCATCAATCCATAATATTGTAATTGATATCACTAACATCCCAACTCCTGATATTTTTCGCTTGTTATATGTTCTATATTCCATACATAACGTTATACAATATAGTATTGTATATTCTGAACCAAAATATTATCAACACATTAATGGTTTTAACTATAGTCTAAATGAAAAGTTAGTTGAGATCGATTATCGAACAATACCAGAGTATTTTTGTTCAGCAGTTTCAAGAGACGTAATGCTTGTCTGCTTTCTCGGTTTTGGACGATTAGTATCAAAATACATCCATGACCGTTGTGAGCATTCTGATGTTGTTGTAATTAATGGATTTCCTTCTTATTACCCAAAGATAAAGGATATTAGCTTAGAACACAATTATGAATTGATCAGCGCTATTGGAACAGACAAAGTATTATTTTGCCAAGCAAATGATCCTTTTTCCTCATACAACACACTATGTGACATTAAAGCGCATAATAACAACAAACTTATGGATATTTGTGTTCTTGGCAGTAAACCTATGGCTTTGGGCGCGTGTATTTTTGCGCTAAAGAATCAAAATGATGTTAAAGTTTCATTTCCTTTTCCAAAAGAAACGGCTATACGACAATCACTAGATGTTTCAGAAATTTGGTGGTATAGAATAACCATTTAGTGTAATAACTTTGTTTTTTCCACCGGTTAATCTTTATATTATCAATTCATTAACAGTATATAACGAATATACACTACAAAAGGAAGGATTCTACTCCTTCTTTTTTATTGTTACGAGTAATCATCAAGTAAGGAAGGAGATTAACCATGAACACCTGTAACATACTCGCAATCACAAATCAGAAAGGAGGGGTTGGGAAAACTACTACGACGATCAATTTAGGTGTGGGGCTTGCTAAAGAAGGAAGGCGGGTTCTTCTGATAGATGCCGATCCGCAAGGCAGTCTTACGATAGGTCTTGGAGTACAAAAGCCGGACGAGTTGGCCGTTTCGCTTGGAACGGTTATGGGGAACATCATACAGGACAAGGAATTTGATCCCAGAGAAGGAATCCTGCATCACGCAGAAGGCATTGACTTTATGCCATCGAACATTGAACTGTCGGGTGTTGAAATCTCGCTGTTCAATGTCATGAGCCGGGAATACGTGCTGAAAACGTATGTGGATGCCGTTCGCAAAGACTATGATTATGTTCTGATCGATGGAATGCCTTCGCTTGGTATGATGGCGATCAATACGCTTGTCGCTGCGGACAGCGTAATCATTCCGTCACAGCCGAGCTTTCTTTCCGCAAAGGGATTGGATCTTCTACTGCGTTCCGTCTCCCGTGTAAAACGAAGTATCAATCAGAAACTCCGCATCGACGGCATTCTGCTGACCATGGTTGACAATCGAACCAATAACGCAAAAGACATTATTCTGTCTTTGCAGCAGGGAATCGGGCAGCATATTCCGATCCTGAAAACGCAGATCCCCCATTCCGTCCGCACTTCCGAAAGCAGTTTATACGGTAAAAGCATCTTTGCTTATGATCCACGCGGAAAAGTCACGATGGCATATGAAGCTCTTGCAAAGGAGGTGATGAACATTGAAAGAGCGAAAACCGATCGATCTCGGGATGACGGGATACGATGAACTGTTCATGGGAGATGCTGAACGCAAAGAAAGCCGATTGCCGAAAATCTACGACATTCCCCTCTCGCAGATTGATGAGTTTGTCGATCATCCGTTTCACGTCCGTATGGACGAAGATATGGATCAACTTGTGGAAAGCATCAGAGAACGCGGAGTCATCTCGCCGATCACTCTCCGGCAAAAGGAGAATGGTCGATATGAGATTGTTTCCGGTCACCGGCGAAAGAAAGCGTGTGAGTTAGCAGGACGAACCACTATTCCGGCAGAAATCAAGGAATTATCATGGGACGAAGCAGTCATTCTCATGGTAGAATCCAATCTCCAACGTTCTGTGATTCTGCCGAGTGAAAAAGCATTCGCATATAAAATGCGTCTGGAAGCGCTGAAACGGCAAGGAAAACGGACCGATTTAACTTCGTCCCCACTGGGGACAAAGTTAAGAACAGACGAGCATCTGTCACAGGATGTTGGTGATAGCCGAATGCAAATCAATCGCTACATTCGTCTCACAAAGCTTATACCCGATATACTGGAACTGGTCGATCAGGGGAAGATAGCCATGCGTCCCGCAGTAGAGTTGTCATACCTAAGTGAAGCAGAACAGATGAATCTCCTATCTGCGATAGGCGAAGCAGATGCAACTCCCTCCCACGCACAAGCCATCAAAATGCGGCAATTCTCACAAGAAGGAAAACTGATGCCCGAAGTCATAGAATCCATCATGTGCGAAGCAAAACCGAATCAGAAACCGAAAATCAGCTTTCGGTACGATGAAATCAAGCGATATATTCCATCCGGGCTTTCTGTTGAAAAGACAAACGAATACGTCGTAAAGGCATTGGAGTATTACTATCGGCATTTACAGCGACAACGGGATAATGTGCGATAAATCAAATCGCAGATATCCCGTTTTTGTTTCCCCTCTCATACTCTCCCCTTCTTACCTACCGAAAACAAAAAACCTACCGAGGAATGAATACAACCTGTCATCATTCTCCGAAACAGCCATGATGAACGATGCATCCCAAGTCGTTCCCGGTTGGCATACGGGTTGATCCGCTTCCTTCACGGATCACCGATTCTTCCTTCTTCGGCACGGTCAAAGCCGTACCATCGACACTTCCGAACGCAAGAGCAGCGATCGGGAGTTTTTAGTTTGCTCAAAAACCGAAAACAAGAAAGGACATCTATTCACAGCATGAAAAAGACACTCTTTAAACTCATGGCATTCGCGCTTTGCCTCATCACGCTGTTTTCGTTCATTCCGACGCAGACAGCATCTGCGGATTCCGGTGACACTGTCACCATCGAATCCCAGACCAACTCCGCTTTTGACTATTTGGAATACTATTCCAACGGCAAGTGGAAAGATCTGAATACTCCCAAACACTGGATCAAGTCGACCAGTCAGGTCTGTTACTGTATCGAGCACACGGACGGCAATCCGCACAGCGACACCTACTCTCCCGCAGCACCGTCTTCCGTATTCGGTGCAAATACGCTCGCAGGTCTGCAAACGATCCTCATGTACGGCTACCCCTGTAATACGCCGGACGGCTTTACCGAGGACGAAGCACGACAGGCAACCGCAAACGCGATCCGGTTCTGGCTCAGTGAAAACGGTGAACCCGGTTCGTACAGTTTCACCAACCGAAAGACGCACCCTGATGCCATCCGTGCTAAGAAGGGTTACGAACATGTTCTGACCTGGGCGGACGAATTGCTTCAGATGGCTCGGGACAAGAAGAAACTCAGCCACAGCATCGAGTTCACGCCAGCTTCGCTGACATTGACCAAGAGCGGTGACAACTTCACGGGAAAGACGACTGTGAAGCTTACCAACATCAACTCCGGATATACGCTCGACACCTCCGGTCTTCCCTCCGGTGTTACCGTATCTGGATACACCGGCAAGAAGGGTGAACAGCTTACGATCACCGCTCCCGCAAGCGCAGCAGGCAAGACGTTCACGATCACCGCAACCGGTAAGGATACGCGATCGCTGGATAACATCACCGCGTATGTCCCGTCCAATTCCTCTTTGCAGAAGATCTTCCTCTGTGCGACTACCGCAAAGGTTGTCGCAACCGCGAGCTTCGGCGTAAACACCCCGGCGCTCGGCGCTTTGAAGATCAAGAAGGTCGGAGATGACAGCACACCGCTTGCAGGCGTTAAGTTCGGCATCTACAAGGACGCCAACTGTTCGCAGAAAGTTACCGAGGTCACGACTGGAAACGACGGTACGGTGACGGTCAGTGATCTGGATGCCGGAACGTACTATGTCAAGGAACTCTCCACGGTCAAACCGTATGTTGTCGATGGTCTCGTACATTCGGTCATCGTCAAAGTCAGTGAAACGGAAACGCTTGAACTGGAGAATGAAACCGCAAAAGGCGCGATCCGTATCACGAAAACCGCATATGTTCTGACCGGAACCACTGCGACGAAGACCGAATACGGTCAGTTGCATTCTCCGAAGTATGAGGTCAAAGGCCTCCCGGGCTGCGAGTTTGAGGTAAAGGATTCCTCCGGCAAGGTTATTGCAACGATCGTATCGGATGAAAACGGCATTGCTGAAACCGGCCTGCTGCCGTTCGGATCTTATACCATTCGGGAGACGGAGACTGTAGCAGGTTACGATCTGGACCCGTCGATCTACACGATCACACTGACATATAAAGATCAGAACACGCCGATCGTGTATGCGGAACAGTCCATCAACAACAAGCGGATCCCCGGCTCAGTCAAGATCAAGAAGGTCTGTGAGTTCTTTGACACCAAGACCATGACGTTCAAGACTGGTCCCCTTGAAGGTGCTGTGTTCGGCCTCTATACGGCTGAAACGGTCAAAATGATTCCGAAGAATACGCTCGTCAGCCTGTTGACAACGGATAAGGATGGTATTGCAACCTCTGATACAACGCTCCCCTTCGGTAAGTACTACCTGAAGGAACTCAAGGTTCCGGACGAGACGATCCATTTGATCGAGGAATCCTTCCCCGTAACGGTCAGCGGTGCGAACACGGATTATGTCAAAAAGCCGATCGAAAATGAGCGTTTCAAAGGCAACATCGCCGTCTGGAAGTCCGATGATTACGATCCTGACCGTATGCTTGAGGGAGCGCAGTATGAGATTCGTGACAAGGACGGACTCCTGTATGACACCATGACCACGGACAAAGACGGTTACGCTATTTCGATCGATCTGCCCGTCGGAACGTACTATGTCAAGGAGGTCGTGCCGCCTGCGGGATTCGTTCTCTCAGACGAAGTGATTGAAGTTAAGATCACGACTGACAATAAAGCGACAATCGTGTTTGAGCGTACCAATGAGCAGACGCACATCGTGCTGAAGAAGACTGACTTCACCACCGGCAAGCCCGTGTATGAGGCGTTCTACGAGATCAAGAATTCCAAGGGTGAGGTCGTATTCGAAGGTGAAACGGATCTGAATGGTGAAATCATCCTGTATGAGCTGCCTGCCGATACCTATACCTTCACAGAGACTGTTGCCGCGGAAGGTTTTACGCTGAGTCCTGAAACCTTCACCTTTACTGTCGATTACCACGGCAACATCACTGGAACGACCGACATCACGGACGAGCCCACCTGTCTGCAGCTCAATAAGCTGAACCTGTACACCGGGAAGCCCTTTGCCGGAGTCGAATTCCGCCTGGTAGATTCGGATGGACAAACCGTGCGTACGGTTCTCTATACTCCCGAACCCGAAATCCTTGTAAAAGCAAGTGCAGAAACAGCAACGGCTTCCGTCCCTGAACATAGCTTCCGCATTTGGGAGAAGGACGGCGAGGACACGTTCTTCACCGACGAGAATGGCTTCGTCGAGTTCCGTTATCTTCCCGTCGGAACATATACGCTCGAAGAGGTGTATCCCACCGGCTACATTGGACCCGAAGTGATCACCTTTACGCTGACCGATAAAGACGGCGTTTCCAATCCGAAGATCGTCAATGTCGAGAACTGTCCCACCGGGCTGAAGATTATCAAGGTGGATGCGAAGTCCGGCAATCCGCTGGCAGGCGCAGGCTTCTGCCTGAAGGTCAAGGGCGGAAGTGACTTTGAAATTCTGAAGCTCCGCAAGGAAGCGGACGGCAGCTTCTTCTATGATCCGAACGGTTCGATCACCGATATGATCACCGATGGGACCGGTGAGCTCGTGATCTACGGCTTGCCGCTCGGTGAGATCTGGATCGAAGAAACCGTCACCCCGGACGGCTACTTCCCGATTTCCGCACAGAAGGTTGAACTGACCCGCGAGAACACAAACAGCGAGCCGCTGACGTTCCGGATCGAAAACCACAAGTTCGTCAAGCTCGGTATGGACAGCGACTGGTGGGAATTCCCGGCGCTCTGCTCCGGCGTTCTCCTTCTGCTCGGCGGGCTTGTCGCCGCGGCAATCATTGTCGCAAAGAAGCGCCGTAAGTTGAGAGAGGAGGTTTGAGTATGACCCCGAAAGTTATCATCGCTATCGTGCTTGTCGCGATCATCATCGGCGGCTTCGTCTTTCTACAGGTCAGGAAAAAGAAGAGTGACCGGTGACCAACGATTTAGCGCAAGGGACTGCTTTTTTGCGGTCCCTTGTGCTTTGTCTGAAAGGAGGAATAATACTTGAATACCTTTGAAAACCACTCATATCTGCCGCCCGTTCTGACTTTGGATGATTTGGGCGAACGGCTTCAGTTCTCCAGTTCTACACTGGCTGTTCTAATATCCGACCGTTCTTTTCCGCTGATTGAAATCGGAACGCAATCCTTTATTCTGCGAGACAGTCTCATTGACTGGCGAGATGTTATATGAGAGCTTTGCTTTGTGAACCTATGAAAGAACCTTTGGTAATCAATACGGACGATTCCCTATTTGCATTTCAGCGTCTGTTGGGCAAGCACATCGATCTCGCAGATGACTTTCTTGAGCCGATTGCGATCATTTACAATCTGACGGACTATCATCCCGGGCTTGGAAATGTTTTCTTTATCTGTGATTCCAACGGAAACCTCCGGCACGTCATTTCCGACAGAATTCTTGTTGCCGGTGTTCAAGGTGAAGCGCTTTGCTCACTTACTGATGAGCAGGTCAAGCGGTATACTCGTATCTTTCGTTCTACAGTGCTGTACTTCCCTATGCAGAACGTAGAGCAACCGGATGTTGAAAGCCATATCACACACCAGAACAAAACAGGCAGTTCCTTAGAGAAAGGAGAAAACAAATGCTGACATTAGTCATTGAGCCCATGAAACCTCCGTATGAAAAAGAAATTGATGAAGGACTTGAATCCTTACAGCATGAAGTAGACGGGTACATCAAAGCGCTTGGCTTGGACGAAGATGCCTGTATCATCTGTAACGAGGAAGGAAAAATCAACGGCATGGAGCTGAATCGCGCAATCCGCGACGAAAACGGCAAAATAGCGGACATCATTGCCGGAACATTTCTAATCGTCGGTAATGGTGAAGAGGACTTTCGTTCCTTAAAGCCCGACGCAATGAAGCGCTACAAAGAACGGTTCAAATACCCAGAGCGTTTTATGCGCTTTGGCGGTGAAATCATCGCCATGCCTATCCGACCCGAACGCGGCAGACCGCAAAAAGCCGAACTGGAAAGATAGGTGATGAAGTAAATGGCATCCAAGTTTGAACGGATCTCCGCCATGAGCGCAGAAGCGATCGGGCATTTGACGGAAACGCCAGAAGCATGGATGCGTTTTCTGAAATCCGCTGCATGGAATTACAAGTATTCCTTTGCCGATCAGGTGCTGATCTCTGCACAGCGACCGGATGCGACAGCCTGTGCGCCGATTGAGCTTTGGAACTCGGTTTTCAAGCGTTGGGTCAATAAAGGCGCGAAAGGTATTGCCCTGATTGACGATTCCGGAGATCAACCGCATCTGCGCCATGTGTTCGATATCTCAGACACGAACAGCCGCTACAACACGCCGTTTGCTTTGTGGCAGGCAAAGCAGGAAAGCAGCCCCCGTATTCTTGAAGAACTGCAGGACAGCTTCGGAGAAGTGTCAGCAACCGATCTACAGGAAGCGACGCTTGAAATCGCTTTCATTGCCACGACTGACAACTATCAGGACTACTTTGATACCATGATGGACTCGGTCGAACTTTCCGATGCAGACATGAAGAGCGCTTTCGTTGTTCAAACGGCAACCGCAGTTGCATACTGCACATTGATTCGGCTCGGATATGATCCCTCCCGATTCTTCAACAAAAGCCATTTTACCGATGCTTCACTGTTTCGATCGGAAGACGCCGTCTTGCAATTCGGCAGCGCGGTATCCGATATTTCCGAGATGATCCTGAGACAGATCGAACGTTCCGTCCGCGCGATCGAGCGTGAAGAAAATCGCACATTTGCAATTGAAGCGCAAACCGTACAAAATACAAGTGAAGAAACAGAAAGGAGTGATGAGCATGGAACTGACGTACAGACAGGCAGGCGATTACCTGCTTCCGAACCTCGAGATGGACAAGCAGCCGGAGGGCGAGATCGGCGCATACGGCTGGATGCGGAAACGCTACCTCAAGGAGCACAAGAAAGGCATCTACAACAAGCTCCTTCTGAACGGAACGCTGACGCAGCACCTTCTGGATATCAACGAGCAGGCGATGGAGATGATGGAATCCCTGACGAATCAGATGGCGAAGAGCGAGGGCGTGACGGAACAACTCAAGCGAACGAACCAGATGGCATGGGTACAGCGGATGAACAGTATCCGCAACCGAGCCGAGGAGATCGTAAGAGCGGAACTGATCTATTTCTGAACCTACCGTCCGAAGAAGAACAAAAAGAAACCATTGTAAAAGCGGAAGCTGATAATGCTTCCGCTATTCTATTTCCCGACGCAGAGATCGACAACGAGTTATGCCGGGGCAGCGGTGTTGAACATGGCAAATACCGTATCTATAAATTCTATCAGGAGATGCATTCCGTAGACGAAGCAGTCAGGTTCCTGAAAAACGAATACGGGATCGGCGGGCACTCGCAAACCTTTTTGAACGGAGAAAGCGGGTTTGTCAATCACGATGCAAAAGGGCTTTCATTTGAGATCTTCAAAAGAAACGTCAGCCACCTTATCTCGTGGAAAACCGTAGATGCACATCTGCGGCTGTTGATTGCCAACGATCGTTATCTGACAGGTAAGGAAAAAGAAGGGCTTCCCGCTTATGAGCAGGAGCTGTCTGAACGTGAAGAGCGACTTGCCGAGGAAGCAAGACACCGCGAAAAATTGCGCGCGGCAGCACTGCGCATGGACGAAGTCCGGCAAACCGCGACCTATAATCTCTCGCTTGGCAAAACGGTTTATCTCGGCGCGCAGGAATATGAGATCGTTTCATTTAGCGATCAATACGTTACACTGTTCAATCCCCGCTATCCCCTGTTCTCCGAAGAACTGGATCGCGGAACCTTTGATCGCCGTATGCGGGAGAATCCACAAAACGATCATTTGATCCGCAGCACTGCGCCAAAACCGGAGGATCTGACGCCAATTGAAGAAGATAAAGAACAAGAGTTCGCCTTCCGTCCCTACGCAGAAGGAGATACGGTTTATCTGGATGGAACCGCATTTCAGATCACAAATCTGACCGAGCGCGAAGTGGAACTCCTCGATCCAACACTTCTGTATCCGATCTTCCGCGTGGAGAATCGCGAACAGTTTGAGCAATTGCTGAGATCAGATGATAGAAATGCGCCATTTTTCCGCATTGCATCGGAACCTGCCGAAGAAGTCAAGCTGAACAGCATCGTTATCGACCTCCGTCCGTCATGGGAACGCGAACCCGAAAAGCCCGAACCGCTGCCGTTGATGCAGGTAAACGGGCAAAAAACAAACTTCCGCATTATAGATGATCACCTGGGTGAAGGCGGTGCAAAGACCAAGTTCCGCAGGAATATGGATGCCATCCACACGCTGCAGACAATTGAATCGGAGCGCCGCCTTGCAACGCCGGACGAGCAAGCAATCCTATCGCAGTACGTCGGTTGGGGCGGTTTGCCGCAGGCATTCGATGCCGACAACATGCAGTGGCAGAGCGAATATGCCGAACTGAAAGCTGCGCTTTCAGATGACGAGTACAACTCCGCACGGGCATCCGTGCTGAACGCACACTATACTTCCCCCACCGTGATACGCGCTATCTACCAGGCGATTCATAACATGGGTTTCCAGACCGGGAACGTACTGGAACCGGCATGCGGAATCGGCAATTTCTTCGGTATGTTGCCAGAGAGCATGGAAAGCAGCAAACTGTACGGTGTGGAACTCGATAGCTTAACCGGGCGAATTGCAAAACAGCTTTATCAGAAAGCGAGCATTCACATACAGGGCTTTGAGGAAACAAACCTTCCTGACAGTTTCTTCGATCTTGCTATCGGCAACGTGCCATTCGGGAACTATTCCATTGCGGATAAAAAATACGACAAGCATCATTTCCTGATCCATGACTATTTCTTCGCAAAGACGCTCGACAAGGTTCGTCCCGGCGGCATCGTTGCTTTCGTCACCTCTGCCGGTACGATGGATAAGCAGAACCCTGCGGTACGCAAGTACATTGCGGAACACGCAGAGCTTCTGGGTGCAATCCGGCTCCCGAACAATGCATTTCTTGCCAACGCAGGCACCGGTGTCGTTGCCGACATTCTGTTCCTTCAGAAGCGCGACCGTCCGATCGAAGTGGATGAAGACTGGCTGCATCTTGGCATAGCGGAAGGCGGGCATACGATCAATCAGTACTTTGTCGAGAATCCCGACATGGTATTAGGTGAGCTTTCATACGAGAGCACACAGTATGGACAGCAGGAAACGACGGTCAAGCCGTATGCGGATATGTCGCTTTCCGAGTTGCTGTCTGAGGCGATTGTCAATATCCATGGACAGATCACCGAGATCGAACGTGACGAATCCATGGAGGAATCCACAGACGCGATCATTCCAGCCGACCCCTTGGTCCGGAACTTCTCATACACCACGGTCAACGGTGAGATCTATTTTCGCGAAGATTCCGTTATGAAGAAGTTCGACGGTTCCGTTACAGTGCAGAACCGGATCAAAGGTCTGATCGAGATTCGCGAATGTGTGCGTCGGTTGATCGACCTACAAATGAACTATGCAGACAACCGTATGCTTGCTTCGGAGCAGAAGCATCTGAATACCCTGTACGATGCGTACACTGAGAAGTACGGTCTGATCAACAGTCGCGGCAACAGCAACGCTTTCAGCAATGACAGCTCATATGCTTTGCTCTGTTCTCTCGAAAACATCGACGAGGACGGAAAGCTTCTGCGAAAAGCGGACATCTTTACAAAGCGCACGATCCGGCAGTATGTGGAGATCACGCATGTTGACACTGCCACCGAAGCGCTTGCTGTATCGCTTGCAGAAAAAGCGAAGGTGGATCTTGCGTATATGGCAGAGCTGACAGACAAGTCGGAAACAGAGATTGAACAGGAACTGTCCGGGTTGGTTTTTCGCGACATTGGCTTGTACTATCCAAAATTCTATAACCCCGAAACATTTGATTTGAAGGAGTATCCTTTGGTAACGGCAGACGAATTTCTGTCCGGAAACGTACGGCAAAAGCTCGCTGTTTTTCGCGATGTTTCCGATCGTCTTCGAGATGCGGGAAAAGTTGCTATTGCCGATCGGCTATTGCCATCCATTGCCGCATTGGAAAAAGTCCAACCGAAGGATTTGTCCGCAAGCGAGATCGATGTGCGTCTCGGCGCGACTTGGCTTCCGCCCGAGGATATTGAACAGTTTATGCACGAACTGTTCCGAGGCGGCTGGTATGCCGAACGCAGAATCCATGTACGGTATATGCCGATCACCGGCGAATGGAACATCTCAAACAAAACGTATGACTCCATGAACGTGACATCACACGTCACCTACGGAACGGATCGCATCAACGGATACAAGATTCTTGAAGACACGCTGAATCTGCGCGACGTGCGTGTGTTTGATACTGTACAAAACGACGAAGGCAAAGAAATCCGCGTTCTGAATAAAAAGGAAACGATCCTTGCGCAGCAAAAGCAGCAGCTGATCAAGGATGCGTTCCGGGATTGGATCTGGAAAGATCCTGGCCGGCGCGATCGGCTGACGCAGATCTATAACGAACGGTTCAACAGCACCCGACCGAGAGAATACGATGGTTCACATCTTACCTTCCCCGGAATGAATCCTGAAATTGCTCTGCGTCCGCATCAGGTCAATGCGATTGCGCGAATCCTGTATGGCGGCAATACGCTGCTTGCACATGTTGTCGGCGCCGGGAAAACGTTTGAAATGACTGCCGCGGCGATGGAAGCGAAACGATTGGGTCTGTGTCAAAAGCCGCTGTTCGTTGTCCCAAATCATTTGACCGAACAATGGGCATCTGAGTTTTTACAACTCTATCCTTCCGCGAACATTCTTGTCGCAACCAAAAAGGACTTTGAAACACAGAACCGTAAGAAGTTCTGCTCACGTATTGCTACCGGCGATTACGATGCAGTCATAATCGGGCATAGTCAGTTTGAGAAGATTCCGATCTCTTTGGCGCGGCAGCGACAAACCATACAACAGCAAATCGACGACATCGTGGAAGGTATTGAGCAGGCAAAGAGCGAATACGCAGAGCGATTCACGATCAAACAGCTTGAAAAGACCAAACGCGGTCTCGAAACGCGGTTGAAAAAGCTGAATGATCAAAGCCGTAAAGATGATGTGATCACCTTTGAAGAGCTCGGCGTCGATCGGTTGTTTGTGGATGAAGCGCACTTTTACAAGAATCTGTTTCTCTATACGAAGATGCGCAACGTGGCAGGTCTCAGCCAGACAGAAGCGCAAAAATCGAGTGACCTCTATATGAAGTGTCGATACCTCGATGAGATCACCGGCGGCAAAGGCATCATTTTTGCAACGGGCACGCCGATCAGTAATTCCATGACCGAGATGTACACCATGCAACGGTATTTGCAGTATAACGCATTACAACAAAAGGGATTACAGCACTTTGACGCATGGGCTTCCACGTTCGGGGAGACAATCACCGCGATTGAGCTCGCCCCGGAAGGAACCGGATATCGGGCAAAGACACGCTTTGCAAAGTTCTACAATCTGCCGGAACTTGTCAATATGTTCCGCGAAGTTGCGGACATTCAAACTGCCGATATGCTGAAACTGCCGGTTCCCGAAGCGCAATACCACAACGAGGTTATCAAGCCATCCGGGTTTCAGAAGGAGATGGTCTCCTCTTTTGCAGATCGAGCTGAAAAGGTACGCAACGGTATTGTGGATGCGACGGTAGATAATATGCTGAAGATCACCAATGACGGCAGAAAGCTTGCACTGGATCAGCGGTTGCAGGATGCCCTGCTTCCCGACGATCCCGACAGCAAGGTCAACGCTTGTATTGAGAATATCTACCGTATCTGGAATGAGTCGCAGAAGCAGCGATCGACGCAGCTTGTTTTCTGCGATCTTTCCACGCCGCACGACGACGGAAAATTCAACGTCTACGACGATGTAAAACAAAAGCTGATCGATCGTGGTGTTCCCGAAGAAGAAATTGCGTTCATCCATGACGCGAACACGGAAACGCGGAAAGCAGAATTGTTCGCCAACGTGCGATCCGGCAAGGTCAGAATCCTGCTCGGTTCGACTGCCAAGATGGGAGCCGGAACGAACGTGCAAAAACGTCTGATTGCAGAACACCATCTGGATATTCCGTGGCGGCCGAGCGACATCGAACAGCGTGAAGGACGAATCCTGCGGCAGGGCAACGACAATGAAAAGGTCGAGATCTTCCGCTATGTTACGGAGAATACGTTCGATAGCTATATGTGGCAGACGATCGAAAATAAGCAGAAGTTCATAGGGCAGATCATGACCTCGAAATCCCCTGTCCGTTCCTGTGAAGATGTGGACGAAACCGCGCTGTCGTATGCCGAGGTGAAAGCGCTTGCGACAGGCAATCCACATATCAAGGAGAAGATGGATCTTGAAGTATCCGTTTCCCGCTTGAAACTGATCAAGGCAAGCTTTCTCTCTCAAAAGTATGCGCTTGAGGATCGACTGCTGAAGGTCTATCCAAAGGAAGTTAGGCGAACGGAAGAACGAATTGAAGGGTATACCGCAGATATCACTCGGTATGAACAGAACAAGATGGAAGGTTTTGCCGGTATGCAGGTATGTGGCACAAGCTATGAGGACAAGAAAGAAGCCGGTCTTGCGTTGCTGGAAGCGTGTAAAGCAAAGACATCTCCTGAACCGACACACATCGGAAACTATATGGGCTTTGATCTGTTTCTATCGTATGATCCCATGGCTAAGACCTTTAAGATTTCGATGCAGGGAACGCTTTCACACACGATCGAACTTGGCGAGGACATTCACGGCAACATCCAGCGTATGGATAATGCTCTTGCTTCCATGCCGAACAAAAAAGTCAATGCCGAGAACCAGCTTGCAGAAATCCGTAAACAAATGAATAACGCAAAAGAGGAAATCGAAAAGCTGTTCCCGCAGGAGGAAGAACTGCGAACAAAATCCGCCCGTCTTGCGGAGCTTGACGCCATGCTGAATATGGATAAGCGCGAGAATGAAACACTTGACGGTGAGATCGAAGAAGACGGGCCGGAACAGACCAAGCGAAAGGAGGAACCGGAACGATGAGTACAAAGTATGTTTCTACGGAAGAACTGCGACAGGCTCGTCAATGCGATCTCCTGACCTATCTTGAAACAACCCGACCGCAGGAACTTGTTCCGTTGCGAAATGGCGTCTATTGTTTACGATCGCATGACAGCTTAAAGATCTCCAATGGCAAGTGGTTTTGGTGGTCACGCGGAATCGGCGGGCGTTCAGCATTGGATTACCTTATTGAATGCGAAGGCGTTCCGCTTGTCGAAGCGGTTCAACGAATCAACGGAATGAACGGGACGGCGAAAGAACAACCGTCCCGTTCTATTACCCCGACACGGTTCAAGCTTCCCGCTCGCAGCACGAACAACGATCGGGTGTTTCGTTATCTGCAAAACAGAGGGATCGACAAAGACGTACTCGATCTGTGTGTCGCATTTGATCTTCTGTATGAAGACACGAGACACAACTGCTGCTTTGTCGGATACGATGAAACTCATATTCCCCGCTACGCCATGCTGCGCAGTTCCCTGCCGGACAGCACCTTTCTGCAGGAAGCGGAAGGGAGCGATAAGCGGTTCTCGTTCTCTCTCCCTCCCACCGTTTCCACCACGCTATACGTTACAGAGAGCGCAATCGACGCGCTCTCTGTGTATGTACTCCGAGAAAAGAAACCGGACCACTACCTATCCATTGCCGGAGCGAATACACCGCACGGAACCGATCATCTGCCGCTTGCGCTTTCTCATTATCTGTCCGTGCATCCGCAAATCGAAACGGTTTGTCTTTGTCTCGACAACGACTCAGCCGGAATTCGCGCCGCGCAATCCATCCAATTCTGCTTGCCGGCACGGTATAAAACAGAGCTGATGATACCGAAGCAAGGCAAAGACTATAACGAACAGCTCATGCGAACGAAAGGGCTGCAAAACCGCATTGCCACACGAAAACCAAAACATGAAATGGAGGAATTGACCATATGACACGTCCCCTCGCCTACGTCTGTGTAGCGAACCATGAAAACAACAAAATCAAAGCGCGGTGCCGCGCGCTCTATGAGCTCGGATACCTTCCGGTGTGTCCGTCCCTAATGTTCAACCGCTTTCTCGAAATCACCTCTGCAGAGGAGCGTGAGGATGCACGAAGCATGTCCAAGGAGATTCTTCGCAGATGTCGTCTTCTCGTTACCTTCGGAGAAATCAATGATGAGATGGCTCGTGAGATCCTCTTTGCTCGTCGGATCGGTGTGATTACAACCTCTTACGGAGGATTGAGCAAGGTCTCCAAAGCGGTTTCGGAAGGAGCTGCGGCAGAAGAATGAAAAAGATGTCCTGGATTGATACACAGCTCTGCTGTGGATTAGCGAGCATTGAATTTGGTCACACCAAATTCGTAATGTAAGGGAGATCCCTTAAACCCCATCGAAGGAGACGCACATGAGGAAACGACCAAATCGCATCTGGTGTCATCTCAGCAACGACGAGCTTCTCGACTTCAATCGAAAGGTAAAGAAATCCGGGTTAACCCGGCAGGCATACATCCGCTCATTGATAAACGGTTACACGCCGAAAGAACTTCCCTCGTTTGATTATCTTGCCATGGCAAAACAGCTTCACGCCATTGGGAATAACATTCATCAGATCGCCGCCCGTGCAAACGCCACAGGCTTTTTCATGGTCAATGAATACGAACAGTATATGAATGATGTTTACGATGCAATCGCGAAGATCGAAAAGGCGATCTTTGACCCCGAAAAGCACTGATGGCAACCACAAGTATTTGGGCGGTTAAAAGCCGCGTTGACCATGTCTTGGACTATGCGACAAACGAACAAAAGACGGATCGAAGATGGAGCGAGTCCGACCTGCAAGCCATGCGAGATGTCATGGACTACGCTATGAATGATGCGAAAACCGAAAAGCAGTTTTACATCACCGCATTGCAATGCAGTCTGCGAGATGCACGTACGGAGATGGCTTTGTTGAAACGAAGATACGGTAAAGAGGATGGCATTCTCGCATTCCACGGCTATCAAAGTTTCAAACCCGGTGAGGTTACGCCCGTCATAGCCCATGAAATCGGGGTGAAGCTTGCAGAAGAATTATGGCCGGATCATCAAGTGATCGTAGCTACTCATTTGGATAAAGCACATATACACAATCATTTTGTACTGAACTCTGTCTCTATGATCGGTCGGAAGTTCTACGCGAACAAAGAAAGCTACCGAAAGATGCGCGCGACTTCCGACCGATTGTGTAAACAATACGGTCTTTCTGTGATTACGGATCATAAGGAGTATTACCCGAAGCATTATGCGGAGTGGTCGGCTGAACAGAATGGACAATCGACATGGCGAAGCAGCATTCGTGTTGATATGGACGCTGCTATTAAAGCGTCCATGACGTTTCAGCAATTTATTAACGCAATGAAGCAGAAAGGATATGTGTTGGAAAGGCGTGGAAGTTTCCTTCGGATCAAGTCGCCGGGCATGAAGCGCTTTGTTCGTTTTCGCTCACTTGGTGAAGGTTACTCAGAAACCGACATTCAACGTCATATTCTGCAGAAGCGATATCCGGAGATGCCGACTCAAAAGTTTTCTCCCCCTTCTGCGAAGTATATGATTCAGGGAGATTTTCGACTATCAAAGGTCACTTGGAAAGGATTGCGCGCTCTGTACTTCTTCTATGTTCGAAAACTGCGTCAAGCGCGGCATCAGCCAAGAGAATCCATACCCGACGCATTGCGTGTTGATCTTCGCCATCTGGACGCGATCTCCGAGCAAAGCAAGTTCTTGAATCGCTATAAACTGGACACTGGTGAACAAGTTGAATCCCTCAAACTCAATCTTGAGATGCAATTGTTTGACTTGCAAAAAGAACGAATAATGCTTTGCAGCGAAAAGCGAAGACAAGGAATAACAGATGAACGTACTAATGTAATCCATGAGCAACTGAAACAACTCAAAAGCACATTACGTCAAGTACGAAGGGATTTGAAACTCTGCGATAAAGTTCTAGAGCGATCTAAACTAAGATCAGCAGATAACATAACACTTACAGAGAATAACCAATACGAATTGATAGACAACACATTAAAAGAACAAACTATGTGAAACCCATGCCCTAACTTCTTATATACTATGATAAACGCAACTAAGTATAATAAATCAAAACTTTATTCTTTATCTGACTTAAGTGACACTATGCGTATTCTGCTATAGAAAGGTCAATTATGATTCCTCCCAATTCAAAAAACCTAATATGTATTTTTTATTAATAGAATTTGTGAAATTTTCTCAAATATTATTGATAAAAAATGTAGTAGGGTATATAATAGCTGCAGAAAGGAGTTGGATAAAATGTTGTTATACTTCCTTGTAAAGAACTATAGATCTTTTCGAGACGAAGCGGTTTTGGATCTGGAAGCTGTAAAGTTAAAAGATTCCACAGGCATTCTATTACCGAATAATGGTACTGAATATTTACCGTCTATCGCTATTTATGGTAAAAACGGCGGCGGTAAAAGTAATTTGGTGCGGGCTATGTGGCTGGCTGTACAGTTTATTTGCAATGCGCAGAAGACTCAGACCGAAAAGGCACCTGTTCCAGTACGTCAGTTTGCTCTCAACGATTATTCAAAAAAAGAACCAACTGCTTTTGAGTTTGGATATATACAAGAAGGGACTAAATATGTATATGGCTTTTCTGCTACTCGGGAAAGAATCGAAACTGAATACCTAAAGTCCTGGCCAAACGGCAAAGAAAAGAAAATCTTTAGTAGGACAATTGATGGCTTTGATTTTCCAAAAGATAACGAAAAGCGAAAGAAAGAAATGATTGCTGAAGCAGTTGGTAATAATCAGCTTTTCTTTGCTATTTCCTGTACAATGAATTATCAGCCATGTATTGATGCAATGCAATGGTTTCGTGAGAAAATTGTTTTTTCACGCGATTACACAGATATCAATCGTAGTCTATTAGACTATGGTGAGGATGAAGCAATGTTACAGGCTATTGTTTCAGCCGCAAAAACAGCAGATGTTGGAATTCAGGACATGAACTTTGAGATTGACAATCAAGTGCTAGATTTGAATAGCAGTAAAGACTTTCCTGAAGAAATCCAAGGTATGATTGCAGCATTGCGTGCGTTCAATGAAGCACTTAGGCAAAATGGAAACGAAGCAGAAATACAATTAGCTGGCGGTAAACTTAAGAGTACCACATACCATTCTGGCACTACAAAAGATGGTCAAACACTGTCTTTTGAATTATCACTTAGCGATGAATCCGATGGTACTCGACGGCTCATGACGCTTGCTCCTGCAATAGAGAAGACGTTAAAGAACGGCGGGGTGCTTGTTGTTGATGAGTTGGAAAAAGAGCTGCATATTAAGCTAATGGAATATGTAATCAACCGTTACCATAATCATGTTAGCAATCCACACGGAGCACAGCTCATCTTTACAACACATGAAACTGCTTTGTTATACCAAGAAATCTTGCGGAGGGATCAAATCTACTTTGTAGATAAGGATAATAAGGATGGAGCATCTGTTCTTTATTCTTTAGCAGACTTCAATATCAGGAATGACATGAACATTCGTAAAGCATACTTACTGGGCAAGTTTGGTGCTGTTCCGTCAATTGAGGAGGTGTACTAAATGCCTAGACGCATTCTCAAGAAGAATCCTAAAAAAGCCATTTATGTCTTTTGGGAGGGTGAAAGCGAAGAGGTTTACACGAAGTGTATAAAAGAGGCTTTTTCTAAACGTGCAACAATCTATACGCATCGGGAAAAAGGGACGTTTTCAACTGCTAAAGCCTTTTATCGAGGTAATACGAAGTTTAGAGAAAACTTGCCCGAATACGATGAAATCTGGTTTTTCTTCGATACGGAACTAGATAAAGCAAACCAATGGGAAACAAACTGGGAATGTCTTGAAGAGGTATTGGCAGCAAAACACCCCAACGACTTTAGAATTCGGTTGTTAATGACATCCGGCTGCGTTGAGTATTGGTTCCTTTTACATTATGAAAAAGTCGCTCCTGTTATTATTTCCCCTGCCGATAAGGGTAGAGTACAAGAACAGCTAAAAACATATGTCCCAACCTATCAAAAAGGTGACTATCAATCGACGCAAATGATCGCAGAGCAATATGAGAAAGGTATTATAAACGGAAGATGGTCGTTAGAAAGATTGATTCCCGAAGGACTTCCGCAAAAACGAGGAAAAGTTAGAGCTCCCAGAGATCACTGGTTATATAAAGGCGAGCATACCTTTACAACTGTCCACGAAGCCATTGAATACCTAAGAAACCTACCAGAAATGCTTTAATAGCTATATCGACTAGACGTTCCAACCGGAGCGTCTTTTTTATTTCCATAGAAAGGAGGTGATAAATATGAGCCAAGGAGAAGCAGCAGAACAGGTCGTAAACGCAATGACGAATGTCGCAATCAAGGGTATGGAATGTGTTTCCAATCTTGCCGGAAAGGGAGCGTTGAATCTTGCCACATTTCTGATCGCCATAATCAAGGAAGAAAAGCGGACGAAAGGCAAAGCGCGTATGCGTGTGTTCAATGGAAAGCCCACGAAAGTCTTTGTGATTAAAGCAAAGGACATGAAGACCTTTGCGGAAGAAGCAAAAAAATACGGCGTACTGTACGCATCAGTCTATAACAAGAAACAGACGGACGGACTGGTCGATGTTGTCGTCAATGCGGCGGATGCCGCAAAAGTGAACCGTATTGCTGAACGCTTTGCATTGTCCACCGTAGATGTAGAACGAATCCGTGAAGAAATCACGAAATCGTGCAAAGATCGAGAAGGCAAGAAAGATATCGTGGAAAGAACTGATGAGAAGAATGTCGATCCTTTCGATTTGGTATTCGGCACGCCGGTAACTGGCCCTGAAGAGGAACAGAAAGCAGAAGAACCTGCCGTCATTGTTGTCCGAGATGGAGCTGAACCGTCAAACCCTACTCCGGTTCGGACGGCTCCCCCTCATCCGTCCGAGCATACATCCGAAGATCGCGAGAGATTCACAAACTCAGGCTGTGAGCGTCCTTCCATCAGAGATGAGATCAAGAGGCTTCGGGAAGAGCGCAAACATGCAGCCGTGAAGAAGGAACCAACCAAGACACATTCTGCAGAGAAATCCAAGAGCAGTAAAAAATCCAACCCCAAGAAAACAAAACCAAAAGCGAGGTAAACATGGAAACCAAAAACGATCAAGTCTACAGAAATCCTATAACACCGGAGGAACGTTCTGCATGGGCAGCCAAGAAGCAAAATCAGCGGGATATGGCATACTCGTTCATAGAATCGCAGACCATGCACGTATTCTCCGATCTGAAAAACATGAACGATCACCTGAAGCGTCAGGCGGTCTTCGGTAAGATGGGTGTTTCTAATGTCCTTCTTGTCGGCGCGCAGAGATCCGATGCAAGGGAACTGCGCAGCTTCGATGAATGGAGCAAGCGGGACAGAACGGTCATGAGAGGCGAAAAGGCCATCGTCATTTTGGAAACGAAGGGCGAATACACGCGGGAAGATGGCACGACCCGCTCTAACTTCGATTTGAAGCCCGTCTTTGATGTCTCTCAAACTTACGGAAAAGACCTTCGCAGCAAGCAGTATCCGCCTGCAAAAGCGGTTATCAATGCATTGCTTACCAAGTCAGAGATCCCGATCGAATGGAATGATCATGTAAAGGATGCGCAGTATAACCCCGATACAAATAAGATTGAAGCAAACCAAATGTTGGATGCCGATCAACTGTTGTATTCGGTCAGTCGCGAATATGCCATTGCCGACGGAGCCGATCTGTTTGTTGCGGAATGCGTCGGCATCACCGTCTGCTACCGTTACTCCCTCATGCCCGAACCATTCGACTATGACTTTTCTGCTTTCCAGAAGAAAGAGCCGCGTGAACTGCGGAATCTGCTGATGGATGCAAGAAAACTCTACTGTAACATCTGTGAGCGGATCGACAAAAACCTTCAAAAGCAGCGAGAGCAGAAGCAAGATGAGCGTTGAGCATGGACGAAAAGCGGATCATTGAAGTGGACGAATATCAGCATGGACTGATCCTGAACGCGCTGAACGATAAGCGGAACGAGCTCCGAGAACAAGGAAAAGACACTGAGTTCGTTGATGACACATTGATTGACATCATGGATGCGCCGCAGAAAAAGCGGAAAAAGCATCGGCATGATCCTGAGCGATGAACAAGGCAAACGAAGATCGAAGAACTGCATTTGTCTTGATCGGTGTCGGGTTGCTTCCGGTGATTTGGGCGGCATTGCTTGTCGCTCCTTTTATTTCCACCGGGTTAAGGGGCATTCTTGAAGGACTGTCAAACGAGATGAAGGAACCGTTTGCAATCCGATGGTGCAAGGACAGCCCGAAAACCATCTTCCTGTTTCTGCTGATCTATGGGATGGGAATCAGCATCTACTTTGCATCCAAACAGAACTACCGGCGCGGAGAGGAACACGGTTCTGCAAAGTGGGGAACGGCAAAAGAAATCAATCACAAGTATGCGGCGAAGCAACCCGATCTAAACAAACTGCTGACGAACCATGTGCGGATCGGTCTGAATGGACGAAAGCACCGCCGTAATATCAACGTACTTGTCGTTGGCGGCAGCGGTTCCGGTAAAACACGCTTCTATGCAAAGCCGAACATCATGCAAGCCAACACCTCTTTTGTATGCCTTGATCCAAAAGGTGAGCTGTTACGCGACACAGGAAAGCTGCTCGAATTACAAGGATACGAGATTCGAGTGCTGGATCTCATTAACCCGGAACGAAGTCACAGTTATAACCCGTTTGCCTATCTTCGCTCGGAAACGGATGTTTTGAAGCTCGTAACAAACCTTGTACGAAACACTACACCGAAGGGAGCGTCCAACAACGATCCCTTTTGGGAAAAAAGCGAAACAGCGCTGCTGGAAGCGCTGATCCTCTACCTCCTGTACTGTGCCCCGAAAGAGGAACAGAACTTTTCCATGATCATGGATATGCTGAACGCTGCAGAGGTGCGCGAGGAAGATGAATCCTATCAAAGCGTACTGGATGAGCTGTTCGACCGATTGGAAGCGGAAGAACCCGACAACCTTGCTGTCAGGCAGTATAACATCTTCAAGATGGCGGCCGGCAAAACGGCGAAGTCAATCCTGATCTCCCTTGCCGTCCGATTGGAGAAGTTCAATCTGCCGCAGATAGCGTCAATCACATCACAGGACGAATTGGATCTCCCCTCCCTCGGAGAAAAGAAGACAGCGCTGTTTGCGATCGTTCCAGACAACGACAGCTCCCTAAACTATATTGTCGGTATGCTCTACACGCAGTTGTTTCAGGAACTGTATTACTCAGCCGATCGCATACACGATGGCAGACTCCCCATTCATGTGCATTTCGTCATGGACGAATTTGCAAACGTCGCGCTTCCGGATGAATTTGACAAACTGCTTGCGACCATGCGTTCAAGAGAGATTTCTGTCAGCATTATCATCCAGAACATTGCCCAACTGAAAGCGCTATATGAAAAGCAGTGGGAAAGCATCATCGGTAACTGTGACGAGTTTTTGTATCTCGGAGGCAACGAGGACAGTACCCACGAACTTATCAGCAAGAAGCTTGGCAAGGAAACGATCAGCACCGATGCGTTCACCGATTCCAAAGGAAAAAGCGGAAGCCATAGTAAGAACACGCAGTTGATCGGACGAAATCTCATGACGCCGGACGAAGTGCGAATGTTGGACAACCGCTATGCGCTTCTGTTTATCCGCGGTGAAAACGCAATCATGGATGAAAAGTACGATCTCTTGAAGCATCCGAACATCACGCTCACCGCTGACGGTGGCGCAGATCCATATGAACACGGGATTGCGCCGCTCTCTTTCGATCCCGAATCCATTATTATGGACGAAGAATCGTATGTTGTTCTCTCGTCCGATGAGATCCTCGAAATGATTGAAGAACAATCAGAACGAGAGAATACAAACCAACCAAAGCCAAACATATGACCATCTTTAGGAGGAAACCATTATATGAAAATGTCCAAACGAACCCGCATGATCTTCTGCATCTTCTGCGCGATCGTACTGACTTTTGCCTTTGTGACCACGGCATTCGCGGATGACGATCCGATTAAGGTTGTCAATAACCTCAGCGACTTTATCTTCGGCTTTATCCGGGCAATCGGTATTATCCTGCTCGGCTTCGGCATTCTGCAGCTCGGTCTCAGCTTGAAGTCGCACGATCCGTCGCAGAGAGCAAACGGTATGCTGACGATTGCCGGTGGCATCGTCATTACCTTTACAAAAGAAATCCTGTCCCTGATCACCGGTTGATTTCATAACGACAGGGCAGACATTTTGCCTGCCCTGTTGAAAAGGAGGTGATGCTTTTGCAGTCATCCGGTAACTGGATCATAGACATTCTGAACTACACACTTAACTTTTGGTCGGAAGCCATGCAGACCATCTGGACGCTTCTGACCACCTCTCCGCAGAACATCCGCGGCGGCGCTGTGTGGAGCGCAATCGCCAACATTCAAGGCGGACTAAAGGCCATCGCGTATGCGCTGCTCGTTCTGTTCTTTATCGTCGGCGTGGTGAAAACAACCACCAACTTTTCGGAGATCAAGCGTCCGGAGGTCGCTCTGAAGCTGTTTATCCGCTTTGCAATCGCAAAAGCCGTTGTCGGTTACAGCATGGATATTCTGACCGGTATCTTTAAAATCGGGCACGGCATCCTCAACAACATTTCCGGTCATGCAGGAGGCGTTCTGACGACCGGAATCACGCTGCCGGACGCGATCGCACAGAAGATCAATCAGTGCTCCTTCCTTGACAGCATTCCGCTGTGGATCGTAGCTCTGATCGGTGCGCTTCTCGTAACGGTACTGTCATTTGTAATGATTCTCACCGTTTACTCGCGCATCTTCAAGATCTTCATGTACACCGCTGTCGCGCCGATCCCGCTTGCGTCGTTTGCAGGCGAAGGCACATCCCAGATCGGACGTCAATTCCTGAAATCGTATGCCGGGGTGTGCCTGCAGGGTGTCGTTATTATCCTTGCCTGTATTATCTATTCGGTGCTGACAGAGAACCCGCCGATCAATACGAACGGAGATGCGACAACCGTTGTATGGTCGTTCCTGTTCCAACTGATCTTCAACTTTCTTGTGCTTGTCGGCGCAGTCAAGATGAGCGATCGGGTGGTCAAGGAAATGATCGGATTCTAATACCATATGAAAGGAGACCACATTGGAAATCAAAATCAACAAAGAAATCCGCAACTATCAGGAATCGATCTTCATGGGCTTGTCGCTACGCCAGTTTATCTTTGCGGTACTGGCGGTCGGCGTTGCAATCGGCGTGTATTTCGGGCTCCGGAACGTGCTTGGCACGGAAACCGTCAGTTGGCTGTGCGTCGTTGCCGCGTTCCCGTTTGCGATTCTCGGCTTTGTGAAATACCACGGCATGGCCGCCGAGCAGTTTATCCGGGCGTACATCCAGTCCGAGTTTCTCATGCCAAAGCAACTGACCTCAAAGCCCACGAACCTATATGCCTCGATCCTGTCAAGCGGAAAAATGAAGGAGGTGCTGCGCGTTGATTAAAACGCTCAATCAAATACTGAAGTCTGAGAAGGAACCGTTCAAGGTTCCTTCTTCTGTACAGGATACTATCCCGATCAAAAAGATCTGGAAGGACGGAACCTTTCAGGTTGGTAACAAGTTCTCCCGCACCTTCCGGTTCACGGATGTCAACTACTCCGTTGCGGCACGGGACGATCAGCTTGCCATGTTTCTCGCATACTGCGAGCTGCTGAACGCACTGGAGATCGGTGCAACCACCAAGATCACAATCAACAACCGACGCATGACGAAGAGCAGTTTTTCCCGGAACCTCATCCCTCGCGCTGACGACGGTCTTGACGAATACCGTGACGAATACAACAGCATGATCATGGATGCTGCAATCCGAGGCAACGGGATTCTGCAGGAAAAGTACATCACGGTATCCGTGATCAAGAAATCCTACGAAGAAGCAAAGACCTTCTTCTCTCGCGTTTATACCGAGCTTGCTTCGCGCTTTGCCGGTCTGTCATCGAAACTGTATGAGATCGAGATCACGGATCGGATGCGTGTGTTCCACGATTTCTTCTGGATCGGGCAGGAGGAAAGCTATCACTTCGATTTGAAGGATCTCATGAAGCGCGGTCACTCGTTTGTGGACGCCATCTGCCCCGACAGCATGACAGTCAAGAGTGATCATATCAAGATCGGCAAGAAGTACGCGCGGGTTTTATACCTGCAGGAATTCCCGTCGTTTCTCAAGGATTCCATGGTGTCCGAGCTTTGCGACATCAACCGGAACCTCATGCTGTCGATCGACATTATTCCGATCCCTACGGATGAAGCGGTCAAGGAAGTCGAACGCAAGCTGTTCGGTACGGAAACGGAGATCACGAACTGGCAGCGCAAGCAGAACAAAAACAACAATTTTTCCGCGGTCGTTCCGTATGATCTCGAACAGCAGCGCAAGGAATCAAAAGAGTTCTTGGACGATCTCACATCCCGCGATCAGCGCATGATGTTCGTGACCGTCACGCTTGTCCATGTAGCGGACAGCAAGAAACAGTTGGACACGGACACGGAAGCGCTGCTCTCCGTTGCGCGAAAGCATATCTGCCAGTTCCAGACGCTGAAGTATCAACAGCTTGACGGGCTGAATACCACGCTTCCGTATGGGCTTCGGAAGATCAACGCATTGCGAACGCTGACCACGGAATCCGCGGCGGTCTTCATGCCGTTTCAGGCACAGGAGATCAATCATCCGGAAGGCATCTATTGCGGTCAGAATGCGATCAGTAAGAATCTTTTGTTTGTCAACCGAAGCTCACTGTTGAACGGCAACGGCTTTGTGCTCGGCGTGTCCGGTTCCGGCAAATCGTTCTTTGCCAAAGACGAAATCATCCAGCTTGTTCTCCGTAACCAGGGAGATGTGATTATCATCGATCCGGAACGCGAATACGATCGGCTTGTCCATGCGCTCGGCGGCGAGGTGATCAATATCGCTGCCGATTCCAAGAATCACATCAATGCAATGGATATGGAATCGGAATATGCGGACTCCGAGAACCCGGTATTGTTGAAGAGTGAGTTTATCCTTTCGCTCTGCGAACAGCTTGTCGGTTCCGGAAAGCTCTCTGCAAAGGAAAAGTCGCTGATCGACCGTTGCACGCAGATCGTGTATCGTCCGTTTATCAAGCGCGGCTGCACCGGCAAGGTTCCGACGCTCAAGGACTTCCACAAGGAACTTCTGAAGCAGCCCGAACCGGAAGCAAAGGATGTCGCGCTTGCGATCGAGCTCTTTACGGACGGTTCGCTCGACACCTTTGCAAAACCCACCAACGTCAATACAGAAAGCAGCCTGATCTGCTACGACATCCGCGATCTCGGCAAGGCATTGAAGACGGTTGGAATGCTCGTCGTTCTCGATTCCATCTACAATCGAATCGTCCGGAACAAGAAGAAAGGGCGTCCGACCTATGTGTTCATTGACGAGATCTATCTGCTGTTTGCCAACGAATACAGTTCCAACTTCCTGTTCGAGCAGTGGAAACGCGCGCGGAAACACAACGCCTGCTACACGGGTATTTCGCAGAACATTGAGGATCTTCTGCAGTCACACACCGCGCGGACGATGCTTGCAAACAGCGAGTTTATCACGCTTCTGAATCAGGCTGCAACGGATCGGATCGAGCTTGCAAAACTGCTCGGTATCTCCGAAACACAGCTATCCTACGTCACCAACGCAGACGCCGGCAAGGGCCTTCTGAAATGCGCCGGGAATATCGTACCGTTCGAGAACCACTTCCCGAAGGATACCAAGCTCTACAAGGTCATGACGACCAAGCCGAAGGAAACGATTGAGGCATAAGAATACGGGAGCGGGTTTCCGCTCCCTCTTCTTTTGGAGGGAAACATGGAAAAGAAAAAAGTCAAAGAGCGTCAACACATGAAAGTTCCAAAGGCGGCTGACGCTTTCCGCAAGCTTCCACGGCACATGAAAACCGGCTATCGGAAGATGGAGGAGCAGACCGCACCCGCAGACGAACGCTACGAATCCGAATCCGATTACGCTGCGCAGAAATCCGAGCAGTACACCTATGAGGTTGCTTCCGTTGCATATTCCGGCACAAAGAAAGCCGTAAACAAAGTCAAAGAAAAGGTTGAAGACAAGATCCGTGACAAGGTGGAAGATCTGGAGAATCGGCGTGAACAGAAGGAAGCGGAACGGTTGGAGCAGAACCAACCTCGAACAGAAACCCGGACACCAAATCAGCAGCAAGCGGCTGAACCACACCAACCATCAAGCAATCCTTCGGTTCAGTCTGAACTTCGTTTCGAAACATCCGGTCACGAGATCACACCGAAAGAAAAAGCCAATGTGCTTCAGCAACGATTCAATCAGCTCGAACCAAAGCAATCAGATGAACCATCCTTTCGGTCTTCTCGCCCTGCGCCGCAAGAGATTACTCCGCAGCAGAAAGCAGAGATCTTGCAGAATCAGCGACCCGAACCAAAGGAAAAGGCGTATGAGCATCAGCCGGATGGCTCTGTGTCGACGAATTACGATACTGCAATAAAACCGCAGTACGAACGCACTACGCAAAAAGGAGGAGATCATCATGCGCTTCAACAGACGGAGCAGCAATCGCACTCCGTCCAGAACAATCAACGACTGTTCCGTTCCGATCAGCGTCCCGTACAGAAGACAAATGCTACAGGTCAAAGATCTGTTTCATCGGTCAAACAAGGCGCGAAAGGAACCGTTAAAACAACCGAGAAAACGATAAAGACGACCGAAAAGACGGTTAAGACCGCCGAGCGATCCGTCAAAACTGCAGAGAAATCTGTTAAAACAGCGGAAAAGGTCGGCGAGAAAGCAGCAAAGGCGGCTGAAAAAGCGGCAAAGGTTGCAAAAGAAGTCGCTGTCAAAGCGGCGAAAGCCGCACAAAAGGCGGCAGAAATGACTGCGAAAGCGATCCAAGCCGCTGTAAAAGCAATCATTGCCGCAATCAAAGCACTTGTCGCCGCAATCGCCGCAGGCGGTTGGGTTGCGGTCGTCATTATACTTGTCATTGCCTTTGTTGCCGCGATCATCTGTGTGTGCTTCGGTCTCTTTTGGTCGAACGATGCATCACCGGAAGGACAAACCATGACCGAGATCATTACAAGGATCGATCAGTCTTACAAAGATGCAATTAACAAGCGGATCAAGAAGTATGAGAAAGAAATCGATCACGATGAGCTCGAGGTAGTTTACAGAGGTGACAACAACGACGGAGACTCCGCTACGGTCAATAATTGGATCGACGTACTCGCGGTTTACTCGGTTCTGTCCACCACAGGAGATAATCCGATCATTATCCTTGTTCCGGACGCTGAATGTGAGCAGCGACTACGGGATGTATTCTCCGTTATGAATACGGTCGGTTTCACCTATGAGCTTCACGAAGTAGTCCCGGAGAATGCTCCAACACCAACGCCCGATGAGAATGGCAACACGCCGGAACCGGAAACGGTCACGCAGTTGATCGTCAATGTGCATCAGCGATCTATGACCTATCGGGAGGCAGCAGAATACTATCACTTTGATGAATCGCAGATGCAGCTTTTGGAGGAGATGATGTCCCCGGCATATACCAAATACTATGCTGCGCTGATCGGCGTCGATCTGCTCGGCGGTGCGGACTATACCGAGATTATCAGCCACCTGCCTTCTAACAGCAAAGGAGCCGATGTTGTTCGTGCTGCGCTGACAAAGCTCGGCTGTCCCTATGTTTGGAGTGCGAAAGGCAGCACAAAGTTCGATTGCTCCGGTCTTGCATATTGGGCGATCCATGAGGTCGATCCGGAGCTTGGCGATCACATGTACACCAACGCGGCAGGGCAGGCGAAATACTGCCATGATCGAGGATTGCTTGTCGCATGGTCGGAACTTGAACCTGGCGATCTTGTCTTTTGGGTCAACAAGAAATGTGAGGGCTGCCATCGTTGGAAAGAGATCCATCATGTCGGCATCTATGTCGGAGACGGAAAGGTAGTCGAAGCATCCAGCAGCAAGGGCTGCGTCGTTGTCCGCGATCTGTGGCAATCAAAGAATTATCCGATCATTATGTTCGGAAGACCCTATCAATAAATGAAAGGAAAACCCATGAAGAAACATATCATTATCCTTGCGATCCTTGCAATCGCAATTCTGATATTGCCGTTCCTGCTCGGTGACAAGATCTCGCTGCTTGCAGAACAGGCAATCGAAACCGCAGCACCGACCGCAACACCGGAACCGACGATTGAAACCGATATCATTGAGATTGTGATTCCGACGCCGAGTAACACGGTTGCTCCGGAACCGTCAGCATCTCCTTTCCCGGACGATTGGCCCGAATTCCCTGTGATCGGCGAGCCCATAACTGAACCTAC
>Ga0247611_10001954_pt1 | contig 35095 bp, 31 predicted proteins | sample 177DNAGHGhighgp2_FD_192422 | JGI IMG/M metagenome (GOLD analysis project Ga0247611, IMG submission 192422) | Sheep rumen microbial communities from Palmerston North, Manawatu-Wanganui, New Zealand - 1770 DNA GHGhigh gp2 | ecosystem: Host-associated > Mammals > Digestive system > Stomach > Rumen... | reverse complement strand
ACTGTATATCTAAGCATATATTTTATTGTTTTTTCTGACCTAGTGAATGTTAAATATTTTAAGAGTCGTGGGTACTCTATTATTTACGCTGCAAAATTAAAGCGATATTTCAAAATTATTTCCTGCTGGTCGCGTACAGCGAAATCTACGGAAGGTTGTAACTATCTGATAATCAGCAGCAGGTTATAAAAAAGCATAAAAAAACGGTAGTTTCTACCCTCTAAAAGCTATGCTTTTAGGGCATAAAAGCTATCGAATGACGATGTGAAAGCTATGCTTTCTCATCGTAAAGTGATAGCTTTCACGAAAAAAAGGGTGCGAAAAGTCGTTTTTCCGCACCCTTTTCCCGTTTTTCACCCCTTATTTTCTCCTATTTTGAGTTTTTTCGTTGACATGATTTTAATCAAGCAATGACAAAAATGTCCTATTCTATGTAGTTCGTTCGCTCTACGGATTTAGGGATTTTAGGATAGTTGTTTTGGGAGCTCTCCTCTGTAACATAAATCCTTAAATCCTATAATCCTTAGGGTTTTCTGCTTGCCTGCCATACTATCTGCGGCTTCTTCTATGGTCCCCCTTGGAAATGAGCTTAAAGTGGATGGTGACAGGCCTGCCTCCTACTTCGTCCTCTGCCGGCTGGCGGAAAAGGTACATATCACCAGTATTCCAATCAATGGAGGTTATGGTGTACCAATCCATCCTTTTAATCTTTTTTCCTATATACATTACAAGATATATTCCCTTATCAACTTTTCCCACCTGTGATTGGACAAATGTCAGAGGTAAAGAATTCGTTACATAAAATGGAGAGCGGAATTCATAATTTTTATTATTTAATTTTGATTGCTCGATAATATAATCATTAGAAAACATCCAAGTGGTTTCTTCTCCTTCTTGAATAGGGCTGACTATCTTCCATTTTGTTCCTTGTAACTGCGATAGACTGACCTCAGCTGCGGACAGAGTGTCATTTTGTACAGAAGAAGTGTCTTCTATTGTAACAGGAGTATCAGCAGCATCTTGTTGTGTATCGCCTCCTTTTGTTTTACATGATACAATTCCAAGTAATATTAAGAATACAATGATAATATGTTTCATTTGGTTAGTATTTTTTTCGTTATTCTCAGTATAGTGTGTCTACGCCGACAGCTTGCAACAAACAAAGTTAGCAAAAGAATTGTTAATGGCAAAGAAAAGAACATACAACACTTACTTTTCTTATCTTTTTTAACAATATACAACATCAGGAATTCAAAAATTTTATGTATCTTTGCAAGATGATGAGGAATTTACTATATATACTAATCTTTTTGTTCTCTGTGTCAACAAATATAAATGCACAAGAGAAACTGAAACGAGGAACAATAACTGCAAGATATAAGGTACTGGCAGACAACTATAACTTCTGGCTCTATACACCAGCAGACTACAATCCTGCCATACACCCAGTGCCACTCGTATTCTACCTGCACGGTGCATCATGCTGTGGATATGACCTCAAGAAGGTGCGACGCTATGGCACAATTGACGCAATAGCCAAGGGCAAGATTGTTCCCGCCATTGTGATAGCACCACAGACACAAGGAGCATGGAACCCTAAGAAGCTGAATGCCCTGCTGGAATGGGCTAAGGAAAACTTCGCCATTGACACTACCCGAGTATATGTGTTAGGAATGAGTCTTGGGGGATACGGCACAATGGACTTTGTCAATGCCTACCCGGAGAAGATTGCCGCAGCTATTGCTTTCTGTGGCGGTTGTTCGTCAAAACAACCTGACGGACTGGGCAAGACCTGTCTGTGGATAATGCATGGCACAGCAGACCGCGCGGTGGGCATAAACTGCTCAAAACAGGTTGTGAGCTATCTGCAAAGCAAGGGATTGGACAAATTGCTGCGTTACGACTGGATGCAGGGAGGTTCACACGGTGTATATGCCAGGTGCTTCTACCTACAAAAGACGTATGACTGGCTTTTCTCTCACTCTCTTAAAGACAAGCCACGCAAGGTTGACCGCACATTTGACATAACCCGCGAGGACATCAATCAGACTTACAATGAGCTGAAATGGTTCAAGGGTATGTTTGAGAACGACTAAACAGTTCTTAACGACCACATATTAATACTGAAGGCAACAACGGATTAATTCGTCTTAACCCATTGTTGCCTTCTATTCTGTCAAATCCACGTAATCAGCGGTCGTTATGAACTGTGAACTGAATTGTTCCACTCCTCAAGGGCTTTCTTCCAGTCAGAGGCGTCGTCCACTGGTTCGCCCTTGGCTATAGCCTCCGCGCGACGCGCTTCCTCGTCACGCTGACGGTCACGCTCTCGCTTGGCTTTCATATCGGCTATGGTAGCATCGTCAAGTATCTGTATCGCACGACGGTCTATGGCTGCATACAACTCATCGGGACCAAAAGGTTTGCCCGGCTCATTGAAGTCGGATATATTGAACTCAAACTCCGTACGCAGCTCATGGCGTATCTCTTTTTGTTTGAGCCTGTTGCCTTTGCACTTCATACGAAGCAGCTTCGCAATCTTGCCTATCTCGTCCTGAGAATATTTGTTTCTTCCCATAACAGTGAAAATTAAAATAATATAAGTCCAGCCAAGGCTGCGCATCCTATCATCTTAATAGGGTTGATGTGCATAGTCTTAACGCCAAGGAATGTCACAGCGAATATCGCCACCGATATGCCGAAGCGATATGGAGACTCCTGCGGCGAACTGAAATTCTCTTCGTTACACAACATCAGTGTTGCAGCGGCAAGCAGACCAACGACCGCAGGGCGCAGACACTTAAACACATCCTGCACAACAGATGACTTCATGTGCTTCAAGAACATCTTGCTGATAATAATCATCAAGACAAACGAAGGCAACACAAGAGCAAACGTAGCCAAAAGGCTGCCAGCCACTCCACACAGCATACTGCCTGTAGCATTATTCACTGCCGTATAACCACAATATGTGGCACTGTTTATGCCTATAGGCCCCGGCGTCATCTGTGAGATAGCCACTATATCGGTAAACTCAGCAGATGACAGCCAGTGATGTACCTTCACCACATCATGCTGTATGAGCGACAGCATACCATATCCCCCTCCGAAACCGAAGAGGCCCGTCATAAAGAATGTATAGAAGAGTATGGCGTAAAGCATACTTATCTTCCGGCGCGCTTACGCTCCATGTGGTCAAGGATAATCTTACGCATTCGTATGGACTTAGGTGTTACCTCCACCAGCTCGTCCTCCTTGATATACTCCAGACATTCCTCAAGAGACAGCACTGTCTTTGGTATGATACGCGCCTTCTCGTCAGAACCAGAAGCACGGACGTTAGTCAGCTGCTTAGCCTTACATACATTTATCACGAGGTCATTGTCGTGAACGTGCTCACCAACCACCTGTCCGATGTATACATCGTCACCCGGGTCAATGAAGAACTTACCCCTATCCTGAAGCTTATCTATAGCGTAGGCATAGGCGTTTCCTGTCTCAAGAGCTATCATAGAGCCGTTGACACGGCGTGTTATCTCACCCTTATATGGCTGATACTCCTTGAAACGGTGAGCCATGATGGCCTCACCCTGACTGGCTGTAAGCACATTGGTACGCAAACCGATGATACCACGAGAAGGAATGTCAAACTCTATATTAACACGCTCTCCCTGAGCCTCCATGGATGTCATCTCACCCTTACGGCGTGTCACCATGTCAATCATCTTGCTTGAGAACTCCTCAGGAACGTTGATTGTCAGTTCCTCAATAGGCTCACACTTCTGACCGTCTATCTCCTTGTAGATTACCTGCGGCTGACCAACCTGCAACTCATAGCCCTCACGCCGCATGGTCTCTATGAGCACAGACAGATGAAGCACACCACGACCGCTGACAATCCACTTATCCGTAGAATCCTCGAAAGGCTCTACACGCAGTGCAAGGTTCTTCTCCAGTTCCTTCTGCAGTCGGTCGTTGACATGACGTGATGTCACGAACTTACCCTCCTTGCCGAAGAATGGTGAGTCATTAATAGTAAAGAGCATTGACATGGTAGGCTCGTCAATGGCTATAGGCGGCAACGGCTCTGGATTCTCGAAGTCACAGATGGTATCACCTATCTCAAACCTCTCCAGGCCGATGATAGCGCAGATGTCACCGCTCTGCACCTCAGAGACCTTGGAGTGTCCCATACCGTCAAATGTATGAACCTCTTTTATCTTTGTCTTCTCCATAGAACCATCACGGTGTGCGATGGTCACATTCTGTCCTTCTTGCAGTGTGCCACGATGTACGCGTCCCACAGCTATACGACCAGTATAGCTTGAATAGTCAAGTGAAGTGATGAGCATCTGCGGAGTACCCTCCAGCACCTCTGGCGCAGGTATCACCTCTACAATCTTGTCAAGCAGATACTCAATATTGTCTGTTGGCTTATTATAATCCTCTGACATCCATCCGTTCTTGGCAGAGCCATAGACAACAGGGAAGTCGAGCTGTTCCTCTGTAGCATCAAGAGCAAACATCAGATCAAACACCATCTCATAAACTTCCTCAGGACGACAGTTAGGCTTGTCTACCTTGTTTACCACGACGATAGGCTTCAGACCTATCTGCAGAGCCTTCTGCAACACAAAACGGGTCTGAGGCATAGGTCCCTCAAAGGCATCAACGAGCAATATGCAACCGTCTGCCATGTTAAGCACACGCTCCACCTCACCACCGAAGTCGGAGTGTCCCGGAGTATCAATAATGTTGATTTTCGTTCCTTTCCAGTTAATTGACACATTCTTGGAAAGAATTGTTATACCACGCTCACGCTCAAGGTCATTAGCGTCAAGCACCTGGTCGGAATTGTTCTGTCCTTCACGGAAAAGTTTACCTGCAAGCATCATCTTGTCAACCAATGTTGTCTTACCGTGGTCAACGTGTGCGATGATGGCGATGTTTCTGATATCCTGCATCTTATATTATATATATGATTTTTTGCGAGTGCAATGTATCGCACGAAGCAAGAAATGAGTGTCAGCAAAGCTGGCTCATGGTCGCTTTTGCGATTTTGCGAGTGCAAAGTTACTAAAACTTTTTGAATTAAAGAATGATTTCGTCAAAAAACATTATTTAAGGTGTGTATGCTAACTTTCATATTACCCTAAACCAATTAATTCTGATGATGATATTATCGTTTTTCACTGCAAAAATGCAATTAAACCACAAAGGTACAAAAAAACATCATATTTATTTGTTATATATTGAAAAAAATATTACCTTTGCAAGCAAAAGCGCATAAAAAATGATACTTTTCTTTAAGACCCAATCAGAAAATATTATTGCCACTGACATCAACAATAACCTCAGCGAGCAAGAGATTAACGAATTATGTTGGCTTTACGGCAACGCCACATTAGTTGACACACAGAAAATTGACGGCTACTATGTAGGCCCACGCCGCGAGATGATTACCCCGTGGAGTACCAATGCCGTGGAGATAACCCAGAACATGGCTATAAAGGGCATCAGCCGAATAGAGGAGTATTTCCCTGTTGATGCTTCTAAATTCAAGACCAACGACACTCCTACCATCGACGATGTGGAGGGAGCTGACCCAATGTTGCAGCGTCTCTATGACGGACTTGACCAGAACATCTTTACCGTTGACATCAAGCCTGAGGCCATTAAGCACATAGAGAACCTCGAGGAGTACAACGAGCAGGAAGGTCTTGCACTTTCAGCCGAGGAGATAGAATACCTGCACAAGGTGGAGAAGCAACTCGGTCGTCCGCTTACTGATTCTGAGGTATTCGGTTTTGCCCAGATTAACTCTGAGCACTGCCGCCACAAGATATTCGGTGGTACATTCATCATCGACGGTGAGGAGAAGGAGTCCTCACTCTTCCAGATGATTAAGAAGACCACTCAGGAGAACCCTAACAAGATTCTCTCAGCATATAAGGACAACGTGGCTTTCTCTGAAGGTCCGGAGATAGAGCAGTTCTCACCTGCTGACCACGCCAACCCAGACTTCTACAAAATAAAGAAGGTGAAATCGGTCATCTCGCTGAAGGCAGAGACTCACAACTTCCCTACTACCGTAGAGCCATTCAATGGTGCAGCTACAGGTACAGGTGGTGAGATTCGTGACCGTATGGGCGGTGGTACCGGCTCGTGGCCAATAGCAGGCACTGCCGTATATATGACATCATATCCTCGCAAGGAGAGTACCAGCCACGGCTGGGAGAAGATTATGCCAGTGCGCAAGTGGTTGTATCAGACTCCTGAGCAGATTCTTATCAAGGCATCTAACGGTGCCAGCGACTTCGGTAACAAGTTCGGTCAGCCGCTCATCTGTGGTTCTGTACTCACATTCGAGCACCAGGAGAAGGAAGAGCAGTATGCCTACGACAAGGTTATCATGCTTGCCGGTGGTGTAGGTTACGGTATTGAGCGCGACTGTCTCAAAGGTGAGCCACAGGCAGGCAACAAGATTGTCGTAATGGGTGGTGAGAACTACCGCATCGGACTTGGTGGTGGTTCTGTATCATCCGTAGAGACAGGACGCTACTCAAGTGGCATTGAGCTGAATGCCGTACAGCGTGCCAACCCGGAGATGCAGAAGCGTGCATACAACGTAATCCGCGCTCTTGGTGAGGAAGACAACAATCCAATAGTATCAATACACGACCACGGCAGCGCAGGTCACGTAAACTGTCTGTCAGAGTTGGTTGAGGAATGTGGTGGTCTTATCCACATGGACAAACTGCCTATCGGAGACAAGACACTGTCAGCAAAAGAGATTATAGCAAACGAGTCACAGGAGCGTATGGGACTGCTTATCGACGAGAGTGCCATAGAGCATGTGCAGAAGATTGCTGACCGTGAGCGTGCTCCTATGTACACCGTTGGTGAGACCACCGGTGACCATCGCTTTGCTTTTGAGCAGGCTGACGGCGTACGTCCGTTCGACCTCGCTGTTGAGCAGATGTTCGGTTCATCACCTAAGACTGTGATGGAGGACGAAACGGTAGAGCGTAAGTATGAGGTTGTCAGCTACGATCAGTCAGGTATCAGCGAGGGTTCTACCCTTAACGCTCAGCTTACAGAATACCTGAAGAACGTGCTTCAGCTTGAGGCTGTGGCATGTAAGGATTGGCTCACAAACAAGGTTGACCGTTCAGTGACAGGCCGTGTGGCGCGTCAGCAGTGTCAGGGCGAATTGCAGTTGCCACTCTCAGACTGTGGTGCCGTAGCTCTCGACTACACTGGAACAAAAGGTATCGCTACATCTATAGGCCATGCTCCACAGGCTGCATTGGCAAACCCAGAGGCTGGTTCTGTGCTCTCTGTAGCAGAGGCTCTGACAAACCTCGTTTGGGCTCCTATGGCTGACGGTATGGACTCTATATCGCTCTCAGCAAACTGGATGTGGCCTTGCCGCGCACAGAAGGGTGAGGACGCTCGTCTGTATAAGGCAGTGAAGGCGCTCTCTGATTTCTGCTGCGAGTTGCAGATTAACGTACCTACGGGTAAGGACTCACTAAGTATGACGCAGAAATATCCTGACGGCAAGAAGATTATCGCCCCAGGTACAGTAATCGTCAGCGCTGGTGGTGAGGTAAGCGACATTAAGAAGGTTGTTTCTCCTGTATTAAAAGAGGTGAAAGCTTCACGTCTGTACTACATAGACTTCTCATTCGACCAGCTGCAGCTTGGCGGTTCTGCCTTCGCTCAGTCTATGGGCAAGGTTGGTTCTGACGTTCCAACTGTAAAGAACGCAGAATACTTCCGCGATGCCTTCATGGCTATACAGCAGCTCGTAAACGAGGGATTGGTACTTGCCGGTCACGATATCAGTGCAGGCGGTATGATAACGACACTGCTTGAGATGTGCTTCGCTAACACAAAGGGCGGCATGACGCTGAACCTTGACAAAATACAAGATGGCGACATCGTCAAGGTGCTCTTCGCTGAGAACCCTGGCATCATCATACAGGTTAACGAGACTGATGCAAGCCGCGTGAAGAAGATTCTCGAGGATGCAGGCGTAGGCTACGCTAAGATCGGTAATCCTGACTTCAGCATGGCAGACCGCAAGATTGTCATCACCAAGACTGTAAGCAACGCTTCCGTACCTAACGGTAAACTGGCTGACCGTGAGATGACATTCGAGTTTGACATCAACGAACTCCGTGACGTATGGTACAGCACTTCTTACCTGCTCGACCGTCGTCAGAGCTTCAATGGTAAGGCCGCAGAGCGTTTCGTAAACTACAAGAACATACCTGTAGAGTGGTCTGTGAAGGGTGAAGCCCTGAAGGCCACACCACGTCCGGAAGGCAAGCGTCCTGTAGCTGCTATCATCCGTGAGAAGGGTACTAACTCTGAGCGCGAGATGGCATACTCATTCTATATGGCAGGCTTCGATGTTAAAGACGTTACCATGACCGACCTTATCACTGGCCGCGAGACATTGGAGGAGGTTAACCTCGTAGCATTCTGTGGTGGTTTCTCTAACTCTGACGTGCTCGGTTCTGCTAAGGGATGGGCTGGTGCATTCCTCTACAACCCTAAGGCTAAGGAGGCACTTGATAAGTTCTATGCTCGTAAGGACACCCTCTCACTCGGTGTCTGCAACGGCTGCCAGCTCATGGTAGAGCTCGGATTGCTTAACAATGACCACGCCGTAAGCGATGCCCGTGACTATGCTCAGATGCTTCACAACGACTCACATAAGTTCGAGTCAACCTTCGTAACCCTGCAGATACCTCAGAACGATTCAGTAATGTTTGGTTCTCTCTCAGGCGAGAAGATAGGTTGCTGGGTGGCACACGGAGAAGGTAAGTTCAACCTGCCACTGGCAGAGGGTGAATACAACATAGTAGCTAAGTACAACCATACGGAGTATCCAGCCAACCCTAACGGTTCTGCATACAACGTAGCAGCCCTTGCAAGCAAGGACGGTCGTCACTTGGCCATCATGCCACACCCAGAGCGTACACAGTTCCCTTGGCAGTGTGGTTACTATCCAGAAGAGCGCCGTCTGACCGACCAGGTAACACCATGGCATGAGGCATTCGTAAATGCTCGCAAATGGATTGAGAGCAACCTCAACTCCTAAAGACTCATATCGTATCACGAAAGGCAAGATATGTATTTTGAGTTGTTTTCCACTTTCTTCCGTATTGGCATCTTCACCCTTGGCGGTGGCTATGCCATGATACCTCTGATAGAGGCGGAAGTAGTGGAAAAACGCAAGTGGATAGATAAGCAGTTGTTTCTTGACCTCATAGCCGTAGCACAGACTTGTCCTGGAGTGTTTGCAATCAACATAGCGACATTCATAGGTTACAGACTGCGCGGCATTAGAGGAGCATTATGTACCACATTAGGAACCGCCCTACCCTCTCTGCTGATAATATTGGCAATAGCTATGTTCTTTCAGAACTTTCAGCACATCCCTTGGGTAGCAGCCATGTTTGCAGGAATACGTCCTGCAGTAGTGGCACTTATGGCAGTACCGACATTTAACATGGCGCGTAAAGCACAGATAGGATGGACTAACTGTTGGATACCTGTCGCTACCGCCATTTTAATATGGCTATGTGGAGTGAACCCTATTTACATTATACTTATAGCAGGAGTCAGCGGATATATTTATCACTTGCTAACAAAGAAAAAGGGAAAGAAAATATAAACATGTGCATTTTTCACAAGTGCACATAGAAAATATCATAACACACAATGACTCAAAGAGATGTGTTCTCTTTGAGGAAAGTGTGTTTTGTTTCCACACATTATTATATATAATCTTGCGATACAAAATGGCTAAAATGCGAAGATACCCTCTATTGTCAATACTGAATATATTTTTTATATTCTGTATCATATCATTGACAGCATGTACTCCAAAAGACGTGGCTTATTTCCAAGATAAGCGACCAGGTACCCAAGCCTTGATGGATACGATGTTTAATGTCACATCTATACCTTTCAAACTAAGACCTGGTGATAAAATCAGTATCAATGTAAGTTCACGCAACAGCACGCTGTCACAGCAATTCAACATGGGTGGCGGTCAGTATCTGATTGACGATAATGGCAATATCGATTTTCCTGTCTTGGGCGAAATGCACGTTGCAGGGTTGGACCGTAAAGAACTGAAAGACAGCCTCACTAATCTGCTTCGCGAGTCACGACTCGTAGACGACGCCATGATACGAGTAGAATATACTGGTCTTTACATAACTTTGTTAGGACAGAATGGTGGCAGACGCATAAATATAGATAAGGACAAACTCACATTCTTTGAGTTTATGGCACAGATAGGTGACATAAACATGAATGCCATACGCACAAACATCCTCGTGATACGCGAGGAGGACGGTATCATAAGCCAGTATGAGCTGGACGTTACGAAGATGAAGAACGTATATGAGTCCCCGGCATATTATCTGCACCAGAATGACATTGTTTACATAGAGCCTAACAACAAGACGAAACGTAGCACAACGAATCTGGGTAATATGTTCCATACATGGGGATTCTGGACTGGCATAGCCGGAGTGGGAGGATTGTCTATATGGTCCCTCATAGACCGATTAAGAAAATAAGCCTGAAAACAACTATAAAAAGGACACATGGCAACACCTAATACTAAACAGAACAAGCTGAAGAACAAACAATCAGAAGACAGCGGCTCATTCCTTAATATCATGGATATTATAGGACTATGCATCAGCAACTGGTTTTGGTTCGTAATATGTCTTTCTATAACATGGGGAGCAGCGCTGATATATCTGCGCATGACTCCTCCAGTATATACACGAAGTACGTCTATCGTGGTCAAGGAGGATGCCAACAACCAAGCACTTAACGACATCTTCACACGTACCCGCTACGGCAGGCGTAACGCAAGTACAACACTTTACAACGAGATGATCACCCTGAAGAAACCAGGACTGATGAATAAAGTTGTTGAAAGGCTACACCTTGAATATGAATACCAAATACGCGGAAAACTCAGACACACGACTCTGTACGGTGCAAGTTTGCCTGTAACTATAGAGGATGAAGGGAACTATGACGGATATGCAACCTTCACTCTCAATACGAAAGATGACAATAACGTCAAGATTGAATTCAACTATGATGGCAAAGAGAAATATCTGAAGGCACCATACGACAAAGCCGTAAAAACGCCTTTCGGCATAATAAAAATAGTAAAGACACCTGCATTCTCTTCACGCACTGCAGATATCATAACTGTCACAAAAATTTCCAAAAGTGATGCCGCTGCAAAATTTATCGGAAAACTGGGTGTCAACAACTCCGTATCAGAGTCTTCCGTCATTGACATATCACTTACAGATGTCAATATAGAGCGAGCAGACGATATACTTAACACTCTGATAGCTGTATATAACGAACAATGGATAGAGAATCGCAATGAGGTAATCGTAGCCACAAATAAGTTTATCAACGAGCGTCTTACCGCCATTGAGCAGGAATTAGGAGATGTAGAGACAGAGTTGAGTGACTATCAGATATCAAACCACACTCTCAATTCCGGTTCTGAGGGCGCGCGATACATGGGGCGTGCGTTGGAATATGAGAACAAGGGTGAGGAATATGAGAACGAATTGGCGATGGTCAAATACTATCGTGGCTATATATCCGCCATTAAGGATCGTAACCAGCCTTTGGCACTGCCTACAGGCATAAACAGTGGTACACTGTCCGGACAAGTGGGACAGTACAACTCTCTCGTTATGCAGCGCACAAATATCATATCAGCCTCAACAGAGAGTAATCCGCTCATTAATGATATTGACAGGCAACTCGGAGTGCTGCAACATGGTATGTTGGTAACAATAGACAATCATGTGGCAACAATAAATACGCAGATAAAAATGCTGCATATCAACGACGAGAAGAACAATGCCAAGATTGCAGCCACACCAGGAAAACAGAAACAATATGTTGACATAGAACGTCGTCGTAAGATAAAGGAGCAACTTTACACATTCCTATTGCAGACACGAGAGCAGAACCAGATGAACCAGGCTTTTGCTGCATATAACACTCGAGTACTGCAACCTGCTGGAGGTTCAAACAGACAGTCGTTCCCAGATGATGACAAGATAAAGAAAATAGCATTAGCCATAGGATTAGGCCTGCCGTTAGCATTTATCATTCTGCGTGAATGGCTTAACTCTAAAGTACGCGGACGTAAAGATGTGGAGAAACTGTCTGTACCGTTTGTAGGAGAGTTGCCACAAATAGAATTCCCAGATGAGACAACCGAAGGCGTATTGCGCGAATTCTGGGAAGACACAAAATATAGACTTGAGAAATTCAAAGGAAAAATCACCGGCAAACATGTTCATCACAGAAGAAAAGACAAGTTACATAAAGGAGAGCGTGTCGTTGTCAAACATGGTTCACGTAATGTAATTAATGAGGCATTCCGAGTTCTACGTACAAATGTAGAATTCATTATCGGTCAAGACAAGGCCAAGAATGTTATAATGACGACATCGGCAAATCCAGGATCAGGTAAGACCTTTATCTCGTATAACCTCGCACTGTGTATGTCTTTGAAGAAAAAGAAGACATTAGCCATTGACCTTGACCTGAGACGCCGTAACCTCTCTGCATTTGTTGACAAACCAGAAGTTGGATTATCAGACTATATAAACGGCACTGTAAATGATTGGCATGATTTGTTAGTCACATCAAAAGAAAGCGAATATTTCCAATTACTTCCTGTCGGTACTTTGCCTCCTAACCCTGCAGAGATATTAGCGTACGATAAGTTCGCACAACTGATTAACGAGGTACGTAAGGAGTTTGACTACGTATTCTTTGACTGTCCGCCTGTAGAGATTGTCGCTGACACAAGCATCATATCCAAATACGCAGACATAACACTATTCGTTATCCGCGTAGGACTGATGGAGCAGGAGTTCCTTAACGTAATAGAAGAGTATTATGACGACCATAAATACAATAATATGGGTATAATCCTCAATGGAACATTGACAGCCAACTCCCGTTATGGCTATCGTCGCTATGGTTACCGCTATGGCTATGGTTATGGTTACGGTTACGGCGGCTATGGCTACTACGGCTCAGGCTATTCTTCCGGTTATGGTGACGGTTACTCTTCAAAATAGAAGCATGACCTTAAAATAGATGTTCTTCTTCAACAAAAAACATACACTTCTTGAATCTGGATTCTTTGATGGTTGGACTGACTGTCACTCACATATACTTCCAGGTGTAGATGACGGCATTCGCTCCATAAAAGACTCACTTGCGGTTTTAGAATACTATGAGCAAATAGGAGTGGACACTGTTTGGCTTACTCCACACATCATGGAGGATTTTCCTAATGAGCCACAGGAGTTAAAGGAAAGGTTTGAGGAATTATCTAATGCATATGCCGAAGTAGAATGTGAGAAAAAGATAAAGTTGCATCTTGCTGCTGAGAACATGATAGACTCATTGTTTGTAAAACGTTTAGAGGCAGGAAACCTTTTGACCTATGGAGACAAAGGCAACGAAATACTTGTTGAGACATCATACGCACAGGCACCTTATCGTTTTAAGCTGATACTGCAAGACATACGCAAGGTTGGATTGACACCAGTATTGGCACATCCCGAGCGATACAGGTACATGGATTATGACGACTACGACACACTGCATGAGCAAGGTGTAAGATTCCAACTTAACATAACATCACTTGCCGGAGCGTATGGTCCGGAACCCAAGGAGCGGGCTGAATACCTGTTAGAGGAAGGCTACTATACGTATCAAGGAAGTGACTTGCATTCTCTGTCCGCCTTCAAACGTGCCATAAACGAGCGTTCTGTCAGGAAACGTATTTACAGACTCTTGCAACATATCTGAAGAATATTTTATAATTGACATAGCAACCAAACCTTGCGTCCTCTACATTACCATGCATTTCAATAAAATACTGATAACCGGCGGAGCCGGATTTATAGGTTCTAATCTCGCCCTAAAACTGAAACGAAAGGGGTATGACATTGTTGTCATGGATTCCCTGACGGAACAAATTCACGGAACCAACCCTGATGAAGACTCTCCATTATATCGCTCAATAAAAGATGAAGTGACATTTATCAAAGGGTCTGTCACATCACGCTCAGACTGGCGACAAGCACTGAAGGATGTGGACTGCGTAGTACATTTAGCCGCAGAGACAGGAACAGGGCAGAGTATGTATGAAATAAGCAAGTACGTCAACACAAACATTGGAGGAACAGCACTTCTACTTGACATATTGGCTAATGAAAAACACTGCGTAAAAAAAGTTGTCGTAGCGGAAAGCAGGGCAATATATGGTGAAGGCAGATACTGGAGCGAGGAACTCAACGCATTTGTTTATCCAGACACACGTTGCGACTGTGATATGCTGAAAGGCGATTATGAGGTAAAACACAAAAGTTGCGATAAGGAACTAAAACTGGTGGCTACGACGGAGGATTCTAAAATCCACCCGACATCTGTTTATGGAATAACAAAACAGGTGCAAGGCCAGTTGGTTCATCTCGTATGCCAATCCTTAGGCATCCACTCTGTCTCATTCAGATATCAGAACGTATATGGGCCCGGGCAATCATTGTCTAATCCTTACACGGGCATATTGTCTATTTTCTCCACCATCATAAAAAACGGACACGAGATAAATATTTTTGAGGACGGAAAAGAGTCACGTGACTTTGTTTACATAGACGATGTGGTAGATGCGACAATCTCAGGCATTGAGACGGAGGAAGCCAACGGACACGCATTCAATGTTGGTTCTGGTATTCCCACAGATGTAATAACCGTGGCTGAGACATTGAAAGAGAAATATGGTGTCAACGTTCCAATAAGAGTATCAGGAAACTACAGGTTAGGCGACATACGTCATAACTATGCAGACATATCTTTGGCAAGGGATATCCTTGGCTTCACCCCACAATGGACTTTTGACAAAGGTATAACCGAATTCTGCAAATGGGTAGATTCACAAAGCGTAAAAGAAGACAAATACACTGAGTCAATTAACGAAATGAAATCAAAAGGACTATACAAATAGTTCTCTTAGCATCATCCATGAATGTTCTATTTATAGCACCGGAAGTATTTGAGCTGCATAAACCCATTGTTAAAGAACTCCAGCGTCAAGGCAACAATGTTGATTTCATCAGTGACACCATGTTTCCGCACGACAATGGCTTTATAAGCAAGAATACGATTAAGAAAGTATTTGACCATTATCTTCATAATACATACAAGACGGAAGAAAAGCACTGGAAAGAACTGTTTGAACTGCATAATATTCACAACAAGCACTATGATTTATGTCTGTGCATAAATGCTTGCAGTATTGGAAAATTCTTCATCACGAACATCAGAAAGATAAACCCCGATATACGACTGGTATTATATCTGTGGGACAATCTGCAATTCTTTGATTTCAAACGTAACTTCAAGTATTTTGACAAGGTATATACGTTTGATTACAATGATAGCAAGAACAATTCCGGAGTTAAATTCTTACCACTGTATTGGTTTCCTGTAGTTGCACCAGAGAAAGAGCTCTATGATGTGTCACTTATCGGCTCACATCATGATGACAGACTGAGGATAGCGGAGAAGATTGCCAAACAACTTGACGAGAATAACTTGACATATTTATTCAAGGTAGTCTGCGCATCCAACGCAAGATGGTCGCCGACATTACTAAAAGCCTACTTACTCGCTAAACTTAAAGGCGACTCTCTCGCAATGCGTGATATCAAGATTGTAGTAGGGGAAGAAAAACACCCGCTCATCAGCCACAATCATTACAGCGTTGAGGATACAAATCGAATAATTTCGTTATCAAGATGTGTACTTGACACTGACAGGCCATCGCAGTCAGGACTGACAATCCGCTTTATGTGGGCATTAGGACAAGGAAAAAAAATAATAACCACCAACAGCAGCATAAAGGAAATGCCGTTCTATGACGAGAACCGCATTCTTGTAATAGAACGTGACAACCCTACTATAGACCTTGATTTCATAAGAAAGGACATTAAGAAAGAACCACATGAGTTTGTTTTGAAATCAAGACTGGATAACTTTACACGCGAACTAATCAGCTAAAGTATGGGACATCGTGTCTCTGTCATAATTCCAGTATATAATGTAGAGCATTATATAGTAGAGTGTTTACGCTCTGTTTCTGCCCAGACAACAGGTGCAGACATAGAGTGTATCATCATAGATGACAAGGGAACGGACAAAAGCATACACATAGCAGAGGAATATGTTGCGACATACAAAGACTGCACAAAGGTTGATTTCCGAATAATATACAGAGAAAGAAATGGAGGACTTTCCGCAGCACGTAATACAGGTATAAAGGCTGCGACAGGGGAATATCTTTATTTTCTTGACAGTGATGACACCATCGTGCCACAGTGCATAGAGACTTTACTCAACATAGCAGACAAACATGGTGGTGTGGACCTCTTGCCAGCCTTATATATTAGGGAAAATAATGACATGGAGCAGTTTGGCTGTCATTCATTCCCTGAGTTCTCAGATGACAGAAGTTTAATAAAACGTTCACTGTTGGATTATGACAAGATACCAGTGACAGCTGCCAACAGACTTATCAGACGAGAACTTATAACAGAGAACAATCTATTCTTTAAAGAAGGTATCATACACGAAGATAATTATTGGTCTTTCTTCTTAGCAAAGTACGTAAAACGTATGGCATTCTGTGCAGAGAAACTATATTATTATCGTGAGACTCCTGGCTCAATAACCAAGGAACCAAACATAGAAAAGGAATCATACGCATTCAGCACAATTATAAAAGATTGTTGTGATAATATAGATGATTACGAGAAAGGAGCACAGAAACGGTTCATATTGCTCCATTTACTAACTATGTATGCTAACAAGTATTATCATTCCATAGAAGACTTTGAAAAACTAAAACATTATTTTAGTAATCACAACAGTCTTATTGAAAGGTTGTTGCTATATATAATATTTCATGTGAAGCTGGATAGTCTCACATATAGAAAAGCGGTGAATCTTATCCAAAGACATTATCTGTTATGATTAGTGTAATCATACCACTATATAATAAGGAGCAAGCCATACTATCGTCTATTGAAAGTGTATTGTCACAATCTTTTCAAGATATAGAGTTGATTGTTGTTGACGATGGTTCTACAGATAGCAGTGTTTCTGTGGTAGAGAGCATAGGTGACAGTCGGCTGACACTGATAAAACAGGAGAATGCAGGTCCGAGTGCCGCACGAAACGCAGGACTACGCAGCGCACATGGAGAGTGGACAGTGTTCTTAGACGCTGATGACGAACTATGCGAGGATGCACTGACAGTAATGCATAACAAATGCGCTCTATATCCTGACGCAGACATAATAGACTTCAATAAATACATACGCAAAGACGGTAAACTGACATTGCAGAAACACCCCATAGAGGGACACGTCAGCAATCCTCTACGCTCTTGGTATTTCAGGGAAATATCCCCAGGATGTGGTCATTCCATCTTCAAGACATCTTTTGCCAAAGCACATCCTTATGACGAGCATTTCCGTAGATTTGAGGATGCAGATTTGTTGCTAAGAATGCTGCCTGTTGCAAAAGTATATTCATCAACCATCCCTACAGAAATCCACGATATGGACACTATAGCTGCCAGTCATCCAAGAAAGGATATAAGAGAGGACTATATAGGCAGTTTAAGTCTGACGGCAGGTGGCTTTTGGCATAAGATGTGTACATACCGCCTGTTTATAGAAGAAAGGGAAAACTATCCAGAAGAATGCAAAAGGTTATATCCTAATTGGTATTATAGGTACGACCTTTTATGTATTTATAAATTCTTGCAGAAAAAATGAGAGTTCTTTGGTTTACAAATACTCCTTGTAATTATCAAAAACACATAGGATATGGTGGAGGAGGATGGCTAACTGCCTTACAAGATGAATTATGTAAAATAAAGGACATATCACTTGGTGTGTCATTCTGTATGGATGGTCAAGCCTGCAAGGTTGAACAGGCTGGAACTATATATTACCCTGTACCATACTTTAGAAAAAGCATAAAAGATAAAATTCTCGACATCATTAATTACGATGATATTACAAGAGACGAAATTGCCTGGCCTTATTATATTTCACAATTTAAAAGAATCATCAAAGACTTCAAACCTGATGTCATTGAAGTATTTGGTTCCGAACTCTATATAGGACTTGCTACAATTGCTGCTAAAGAATTAAACGCTCCATGCAGTCTGCATATACAAGGTATACTTTCATTATCTATATATTTAGTTCCTGGACTATCACGTTTGCAATACATATTTAGCAACGGAATTACAAAATCATTTAATAATTTTCAATATCTGAATTATTGGAAACGAAGTTGTCATAGAGAAAAAACGTTACTTAAAGCTGTACCCCATCTTATTGGTCGTACAGACTGGGATCGTCGAGCAATGAAGATCATTGTCCCTCAAGCTCAATATCACTATGGAGGAGAAATTCTGCGCCCAGAATTTTATGAATATTCAGAACGTTCAATACCTATAAAAACTATTATAACGACAATCATATCTGATGCTACATATAAAGGATTTGATTTATTACTTAAAATAGCTGACATACTAAAGAGTCAAGTGAAACATGATTTCGTTTGGAATGTTTTCGGAAATATTAATTCCAAATTAGCAGAGCATCTTACGGGAATTAATCACAGTCATGTGAATGTTCACTTACGTGGTATTGCAACTGCACAAGAACTACGTGAAGAACTTCTAACAAGTACATTATACTGTCACACGTCATACATAGAAAATAGTCCTAATAGCATTGCAGAAGCACAAATATTAGGAATACCGATTGTCGCAACAAATGTTGGTGGCACATCTTCTTTGGTTGAAGATGGTAAAACTGGATTTTTATTCCCTGCAACAGATCCATACATGGCAGTATACCATATCAAAGAACTAATTGAAAATCACAATTTGAATATAGAAATTGGCAATAATGCATGCGAATCTGCCAGGTTACGTCACGATAAAAAAGAAATTGTCAATCAACTAATCGAAACATATAGTGAAATAATTACTGCAAATGGTTAATGTATTCCTATTAAAAATATACAATATTCCCAAAGTCTTAAGGATGAAATGGTCCGTATATTTTAATCGATGGTATTTTAGGGCAAAAGGAGTGATATTTGGATTAAACATGAACGTCATAGGACGAATGAACATCACTGGTAAAGGACATATAGTAATCGGCGATAATTTCATGATGACAAATGATGGTAGTATCAATCCTATCAGTAGTAATATAAAAGGGTCTTTCTATACCGAAGACGATGCTTTTGTCAACATCGGAGATAATGTAGGAATGAGTGCAACACGTTTGTGGATTAGCAAAGGACTTACCATAGGCAACAATGTTAAAATCGGTGCATGTACTTTACTAATTGACACAGACACTCATCCTATAGATTACAATATACGTCGTACGTCTAACGAAGGAACGAAAGCATCTCCAATAACCATAGAAGATGATGTATGGATTGGAGCACACAGTATTATACTTAAGGGCGTAACAATAGGAGCACGTAGTATCATCGGTGCTGGCAGCATAGTGACAAAAGACATTCCCTGTGATTGCATAGCCGCGGGGAATCCATGTAAAGTTAAGAAAGGACTATAGATTTACGACCCACAATTATGAATATAAAAATAGCAATCGCATATCATAAACCTGCAACTATACTAAAAGGTGAAAATATATTCCCACTACATGTAGGCAAAGCCATCTCTGATGTAGACTTGGGTATTCAAGGAGACAATACTGGCGATAATATTAGTGAGAAGAATCCATTGTATTGCGAACTAACCGGCATCTATTGGCTGTGGAAAAACACAACAGCTGATTACAAAGGTCTAATGCACTATCGTCGTATTTTCACATTACAAAAAGACTACACATACAAAAACGTAATATTGAAGGCGAAAATAGCATTACGCAGTTTATTGTCAGTATTCAGACCGCTAAACAGTTACGGTATGCGAATAGAATATTTTGCCGGTACAGAGGATAACTACCGTAAGCACGCAAACAGACTCGATAATGAAATAGAGAGGATACTACAACAAGGTACAAAAATAATAGTCCCATCACCAGAATATTGTTTTCTTCCAGTTTCTGTGACTTTTGCACCTGAAGCGCCACATTGGGCTATACAATTAATTGGAGAAATTGCAGAAGAATCCTATCCTGACTTTGCTGAAATTTACAAACAATCGTTGGGAAAACACTATATATACCAACGCAATATGTTTGTAATGGACAACACCACATATAATGAGTACTGCACTATTTTATTCTCTGTTTTACAAGCCTTTGAGGAAAGAAGCATAAGCAATAATTATCTCAAAGATATTAAAGAAGAGAAAGCGGTATCTCGCATCATCGGGTACTTAGGCGAATTGCTTACTAACGCCTTTATACAGTATTGCATTACTAAAGGGAAAAAAACACAGGCATTACCACTTATGATTTTTGACAACAGTCAAGAATATGCAGGAAAATAAATTAGTATCAGCGATAATAACCACCCATAATCGCTTGGATTTGCTGAAACAAGCTATCAAGAGCGTAAAACAACAGACTTATATAGATATAGAGGTTATTGTAGTTGACGATGCAAGTACTGATGGAACAAAAGAGTACTGCACCGCTCTGACTGGCATACATTATATATACATTTCACCTGCAGAAAGTAAAGGTGGAAATCATGCTCGTAACGTCGGTATAGAGAATTCTCATGGAGAATATATAGCCTTTCTTGATGATGACGATTTGTGGTTGTCAACAAAAATAGAAAAACAGGTTGAAGCCATGCAGATGCATCTGGAATGTGATTTATGTATCGGTGGTTTTAAAGAGGAACGTATTGATAATAACAAAACATTGATATACGTACCTCCATATTACACTCACCAAACAGAATTATTAGACATTTCTAAATCCTGTTTGTATACAGGCTATGCTTTTACATCCACAATGCTTATTAGAAAAAGTGTATTTTCTAAAACAGAATTGTTTGATGAGAATTTACAAGCATATCAAGAAGGAGAACTGATTATTAGACTTGCACAACTATCTAAGATTTGCAGAATATATGAACCTCTAATTGTGTATCGTGTATTTTGTTCAGATAGTCAAAGAATCACTAATCGCATATTTCGTTGGCGCCTATCTATGCGATATATATATGAGAAACACAAGGAATTATATAAGAGCCTCACTTTTAGAGAGAAATTAGAGGTTAAGCATAATTACATTGCACAAGCTGTGGCAAGAAGTACAGCATCTGCAAGAAAATGCCTAATATTTAGATATATAATAGAACTTAGACTATGCAGATTAATGATTAAGATTACAGAGGCTCTCGGTTATCAACTAAAATGAGGATAGTTAAAGCAGTAAGACCATATCCACAGCATAGCAGTGGCAATTTTAAGTGCAAGCCTTACGAGGAATGGATAAAAGAGGGTGGACTAACAGCTAACGCTTGTTATCCTCCACGTCTGTTGCACGGTATCGCACACCACATAGAGCCACCCACACTGAATATTTGCCTATCTCAGGCAAGATTACGTTTTGCGGAAGCTTTCACAATTAATTTTGATTGCTGGCCTGACTATCTATGGTGCGAGACCATACCTTTTATTTGGGATTGCTGGCCATCAATGTATGACAGAATCGAGAAATGGTTTTATAAGCACAATATAAGAACTGCTATTTTCACATCATCCATAACAGCCGAAGAAATCCGACTGAGATGCCCCGATGTTAATATTCTACATATCACAGAAGGAATTGACACAAGCGTATATCATGCAGGCGGTTCACTCGTAAGACGTAGTATAGATTTCTTGGAATATGGCAGCAAGCAGCGAAACCTTTTTGACAAACCACTTGAAGGTATCAACCATGTTAATTCCACGAGCATCATAACCCAGATGATGACGTGGGATGATTTGCTTAACACAATGTCTGACGCAAAAGTGACACTCGCCCTCCCTCGCTGTGATATTGACCAAGAGGTAACGGGAGGTGTCGAGACTCTTACGCAGCGTTTTTGGGAGGGAATGTTGTCACGCAGTGTGCTTGTCGGCAGAGCCCCAAAAGAATTGACAGACCTGATAGGATATAATCCTGTCATTACTCTTGACAGACAGAACGCAGAAGATCAGATAAAGGATATTATTACACATATAGATGATTATCAAGTTCTTGTAGATAAGAACAGAGAAACAGCATTGACTATGGCTCCATGGAACATCCGGATAAAGAAAATCATGAATTGGCTAACAGAGTTAGGTTATAGAATATGATAGTTGCGGTAGTAGTAACATATAACAGGTTAGAACTGCTCAAACGGGTTATAACCGCTCTTAAATCGCAGACCATACCAGTTGACAAGATTATAGTGATCAATAATGGAGCAACAGATGGTACCAAGGAATGGCTGGATTCTCAAGAATCTCTTATCACCATACATCAAGAGAATGTAGGTGGTGCTGGTGGTTTCTACAGAGGCATTAAAGAAGCCTTGACCACAAAAGCTGACTGGATATGGTGCATGGATGATGATGTATTCCCTACTTCTCAGTGTTTAGAGCAGCTTATTCTGCACTTTACCGCAGAGGACAAAACAGGTATATTATGTCCCAAACGTTTGATGGATGGTAAGGCTTTTATTTCTGAAACCAGAAAACAAAACCTATCCAATCCACTCAAATACATATTTGATGACAGTCTGGAGGCAGAAATGCTTAATAACAATGAAACCGTTGAGATTGAAGGAATGGCTTTCGAGGGACCATTAATACGACGTGAGGTAGTGGAAAACATTGGTCTTCCAAATAAAGACTTGTTCATTCTCTACGATGACACAGATTACTCTTACAGGGCAATACTTGCAGGATACAAGGTGAAAGTGGTCAGCAGCGCTATTATGGAGAAATACTGTCATCATAACACTTTGTCAAAAAAAGATACTATTATAAGAAACAAATGGAAACTGAAGTATCATTTCCGCAATACAGCCTATTTCTGCCATCAATATGGGAGGAACTTCTTCTTCAGATATTTCGGAACACTTCCATTTGTCATAGACTTATATGGTGCCATAACCTATAATTTTTTCAAGGGACATAAATACTCTTTCTCTGATTACTTCATGATCCTGAAGATGATACGCCGGGGTATAAAAGGAAAGTTAGGTAAGATGTGACACTATATACATTGATTTATCAGATGAGGTTAGTATATCTTAAATATGACATAAAATACTTTCTGCACAATATGCGGTATTGGCGGAAACTCAGCCTTGGCAAAGCTAAGAAAAGAAATATACTTTATTTTGTCTTTGAGCCAGATGTTCCTCACCCTGGATTAGCAGACAGACTGAAAGCGGTAATATCGCTCTACAATGTAGCGAAAGCCCATGGATATGACTTCAAATTCTATTTCGAAACCCCGTTTTGCCTGTCTGATTATCTTACCCCAAAATATGACTGGCTGATGTCACTTGACGAGTTGGAGTATTCTCTTTCCGATACAAAACTTATTAATGAGACTAACTGGAGAGAAATCGACTCGCTTACCCCAAATAAGCAATATCATTGCTATAACTACGCAGGCAACTGTATGCCCTGGAGATTTGAAGACTCCGGGTTCTATTGGCATGAGTTGTTTCAGGAACTTTTCCAGCCAAGCAAACTATTGCGCCAAGCATATGAGGCACTAAATATTACAGACAAGCATTACGTCTCAATACAGTTCCGCTTTGTCAACGCATTAGAGTTATTTGAGGGCTATACCTTTTTCGACAATCATCTGAAAACAGAAAAAGAACGGCAAGCGCTTATTCAAAAATGCCGCAATGCTATAAACGAAATCATAGCAGAAAATGATGGTAAAACCGTTTATGTGTTTTCAGACAGCAAGACGTTCCTTGATGCAATAGAGGATTTGCCCGTCAATGTTTTAAGTCATGACAATTTAGGCCATACGGGAGTGAAGCAAGAACAACAGACAACGTTAAAAACATTTCTTGATCTCTACACCATGTCACAATCAGAAAAAATTTACAGGGTAAGGGCAAATGAACTATATAACCTCTCATGTTTCGCTCTGTTGGCTTCAAGAATGAATAACGTTCCATTTATAGACAAAGACATCTGAGTACTATCATGATACCTAAAATCATACATCTTTGTTGGCTGTCAGGTGACGCTTTCCCTGATTCCATCGTGCGCTGTCTTGACACATGGAATGAGAAACTTGCAGATTACGAAATATGGCTATGGGGGAAAAAACCTGTGGATTGCTCATGTATCAGCAATCTGCATCTAACGGAAATGCATTTTGAAATAGACAGTACTCCTTGGACGAAACAGGCATACGAGGCAAAAAAATATGCATTCGCTGCTGACTATATACGCCTGTATGCCTTATACAACTACGGTGGGATATATCTTGACGCTGATGTCTTGATATACAAGAATTTCAACGAGTTACTTAACCTGCCCTACTTTATTGGCTGTGACCAGATAAGAGCCTTTGAGGCTGCCGTGATAGGAGCGGAAAAAGGTTGCCTATGGATAAAAGACATACTTGATACATACAACGGTAAATGTTTTGTCAAAAAGGACGGCACATACGATGTAACAGAACTGCCCGTGCGTTTCCATCATGAACTGACACAGCTGAATTATACTTTCACACGCATCAATGACATTGCAGAGTTCTGCCACAAAGAATACAGACATATTAATGTTTTCAACGGCGACTTCTTCAATAGCCGCAACTCTGTAAAAGTCAGGAGGACAAGGAAAAGTTTCTGTGCTCATAACTATACTGGCTCATGGCAAACGAGAAGCACACATAAGTCATTAAAAGACAGGCTGCCTCTGTGGTTACTCGCCATAATCTACACCGTAGGGCAAAACACTTGGGCACGCAACAAGTATGCTTGGTTTCAGATACCTTTTGAGAAATAGCAATGCAACAAATAGCACGTTTCTATACACTTTTCTGGATAATATATTTCCCTGCATGTATCGCCTACAATGATTTGCCGGGGTTCTCCTCTGTAGATGAGGTAATGACGGTGATATTGATAGGCTATACTTTTATGAAACGCGGTCACTGGGCTACCAATAATACCCCATGGAAGGAATATATGTTCTTCCTTGGGGTATTGTCGTTTTATGTGGTCTATGGTTTACTCTTCGGACGAAATGTACAGGATGCAGTATGGCTGGATCTCGTACAGGAGATACGCCCCTACTCCATCATTTATTGCACATGGATACTCAATCCACGCTTCTCAGACAAACAGAAGAAATGGATGCTCGGAACAATGATAGCCACATTAGGCTCTTGGATAGTTTACCATCCGCAGACGCTCAACGGAGGTGAGTTCCCCGTACTCGGACAGTTGGCCATCAGTACGGGCATGAGTTACTATCTGTTCTCAGAAGAAACAAAGAAGAACAAACTGATTGCCTTGGCGTTGGTGGGCAGTGGTCTGCTTGCCCCCAAGATGAAATTCATGGGTGAGGTGGTGGCTTTCGTGGCCATGCTGTTCTATGTGAATAAAAAGATGGACTTCAAGTCACCAAAGACCGTATGGACCATTGGCTTGATGATGGTTGTCGCTATTGCTCTCACATGGACCAAGTTTGAGGTGTATTATGTTGACGGATGGGACAATGAGACATTGGCACGCCCTATGACATACAAGACATCCTGGAAGATACTGTGGGATTACTTCCCACTCGGCCCGGGCATGGGTACCTTTGCCTGCAACGCAGCATGGAAATACTATTCACCACTCTATTACGAGTATCATCTGAATAATATATGGGGACTAGGTGGTCAACGTGCTCAAGACGGTATGTTCATCTGTGATGCCTTCTACCCCACTCTTGCTCAATTTGGAGTTGTAGGTGTTATTCTGTTCTATTTATTCTGGAAACGCCGTCTCATCGCATTCAACGAGATGTACAGCCTTAAATACTATCGGGTGGCCATGATGGCTTTCTTCTGCCTGGCGATAGAGCAGACTGCTGACACCTCCTTCCTCTCAGGAAAGGGACAAGGATACTCTATGCTAATTGCCCTTTGCTTAAATTCTAATCGTAATTTAGAAGAGGAATGGGAAGAGGAGGAAGATGAAGATATGGAGGAAAGTGAGGAATACACCTCCGCATAATTCTAAGTAATATTGAGAACATGAATATCTGCGTTGTTATTGTTACATATAACAGACTGAACAAATTACAAAAAGCTCTGCAAAGCTATGAGTCACAGACGTGCCCTCCACACTGTGTATAATTGTGGTGAATAACAACAGCACCGACGGCACACATGATTACCTGTCTCAATGGAGCGTCAGCAACTCAAATATTCCTGAAAGGATAATCATCAATCTTGATGTCAACACAGGTGGTGCCAGTGGATTTCATGCAGGCATGAAACGGGTTTGGGATACCGATGCCGATTGGATATGGGTATCAGATGAAGATGCTTATCCAGACAAAGATGCTTTGCTTCATATACTACAATATGCAGAGAACCACTCAAAAGACACCGCTTGTATCTGTGGTGCCGTATATACAAATGACGCTATAGATATAGACCATCGACGAATCAGTAAGAACAGGTTTGTCAAAATGCCATACAAACTGCCCAAAGACTGTTATAACAAGCAAGAGGTCTTGATTGAAGAAACCACTTTTGTCGGATCTTGTTTTAATGCTGAGGCCGTCAGAAAAGCGGGGCTTCCACTCAAAGAGTTTTTCATATATTTTGATGACACAGAATACAGCTATAGAATCGGACATTACGGCAATATTGTATTGTTACCTGATATTAAGATAACTCACGACACCATAACGTATGCCCAACCTACAAACATAATAGCCACATGGCGCGACTATTATCTGATTCGCAATCACATATATACTCTGAGGTGTCATCACCTCCCGTTTTTTTTCGCATATTGCCTCAAGAAGATATATGACTCACTTATAACATACACGAGGAAACACAACACAAAACAATTAAAGATGTATTGTCTCGCCATACTCCATGGTATAACGGGACATTTAGGACTGCACCCCATATATAAACCCGGATATAATATTCCTGTCTGATGAAAATATCTGTCTGCATGGCCACCTACAACGGTGCCAAACATATAAAGAAACAACTTGACTCCATACTCCATCAAGATTTGTCAGCTTTTCCCAGTGCGGAGCTTGAGATAATAATATCTGACGATGGCTCCACAGACAATACCGTTAACATAATCGAGGGTTACAATGATAACAGAATAAGGTTGTTGCATCACAGACAGAATAAAACGCACCGTTACCATGCCGCCCTGTACGCTGCCACAGCTAATTTTGGCTATGCCATGTCTCATGCTACGGGGGATTATATTTTCCTGTCAGACCAGGATGACGTGTGGTATTCTGATAAAATAAGCAAAACACTGCAAGTCTTGACAGATAAAGGTGGAGTTGTTGCAACCGCTTTCGATTTAATAGATGAGCACAGCGAAAAAATCATAGGAGACGTAATTTATTCCCTTGGTAGCTTTTGGAAACCTCGCAGAGGTTTTATCTATGGCTTCAGTTGCGGAATGGCACGCGAGGAACTTAAATTCATCTTGCCAATGCCAAATGTTCCGCAACATGATGTTTTCATTCACCTTCTCGCCCAGAAACGTAAAAAACTGCAAGTAATTAACGACAAATGCGCAGCCCACAGATGGGGAGGTGATAACACGTCCAACTCCGCGAATGAAGTGCCTGTATATGTTAAAATCATATCCAGACTAAAAATATATGCCATAGTTTTATATCGAACTATATTTCCAAAACACGATTCCCTCTCATGCTCAAAATCCTAATCAACGCATACGCATGTTCGCCCGATATGGGTAGTGAGCCTGGCATGGGTTGGAACTGGGTCCTTGCCATAGCAAGGCATTGTGAGGTATATGTCATAACTGAGGGAGAGTTCCAAAAGCAGATAGAAGCTGCACTGGAGACATCTGAACTAAAGGGGAAAGTTCATTTCTTCTATAACCCAGTTCCCGAAAAAGTAAGGCGTATGTGTTGGAATCAGGGTGACTGGCGTTTTTATTGGTATTATTGGAAGTGGCAACGCAAAACGTCTGACATAGCAAAGAGCATTTGTCAACAACACCACATAGACATAATACACCAACTAAACATGATTGGTTTTCGCGAGCCAGGATGTCTGTATGATGTTGCCAAGGAGTTTAACATTCCACTAGTTTGGGGACCCATTGGCGGATTAAAGCAGTTCCCTCTGAAATATGCAAATAATTGGAAGATGAAGGTCTTCCTATATATAAAGAACAAGCTAAATATCTTACAACTGAAATATTATCCACGGATAAGACACGCCTTGAACAATGCCGACGTGTTGATAAGCTCCATTCCTGACAGTTACCATGCCATAAAACAATATGCGGGCTTAGACTCCGTCATCATTCCCGAAACAGGGTGCAACACTTACACATACAATCCAGACAGAAGTTTTGACGAACGGCAGCTTAACATCGTATGGGCAGGTAAATTTGATTATCGCAAAAGAATAGACCTCGCAATAAAGTCGGTTGCACAGTCTGGCAACAAGGATATCCACCTGCATATATACGGTACGGGTAACAAGGAACAGAACCTTGAGGTAACTTCCCTCATAAAAAGCCTGCACTTGGAGAGTCAGGTAAAGCTTTATGGCAACATGTCCCATGATGATGTAGAGAAGGCCATGCTGTCTGCCCATTTGTTTTTCTTCACATCTGTCAACGAGGACACATCTACCGTGGTACTTGAGGCTATCAGCAACGGTTTGCCAGTGTTATGCTTCGACACTTGCGGTATGTCTGCCGTAATAGATGACACCGTGGGAAGAAAAATACCATTATCAACACCAGAGCTGTCTATAAAAGACTTTGCTAACAACTTAAATTATTTCCATAAAAACAGAAATGAGTTAAAGAAACTCTCTGACAACTGCCGCCAGAAGTCATCCTCTCTGTCTTGGGAGAAAAAGGGAAATATAATAATGAATATATATAAACAACTGACAGAACAAAAAATATGAAATACGATTACCTGATAGTAGGTTCTGGTCTTTTCGGTGCCACTTTTGCATACAAAGCCCGCAAGGCTGACAAGACTTGTCTTGTCATAGACAAGCGTCCACATCTTGGTGGAAACATTTTCTGTGAGAATATAGAGGGCATCAACGTACACAAGTATGGCGCACATATCTTCCACACGTCAAACAAGGATGTATGGGATTTCGTAAACTCCATCGTTGAATTCAACCGATACACTAACTGTCCTGTGGCAAACTATAAAGGCGAGCTATACAACCTGCCTTTCAACATGAACACCTTTAACCGTATGTGGCCCGACGTCCATACACCGGCGGAAGCTGAGGCTAGGATAAATGAACAGAAGGCAGAGGCAATAGCTGCCTTGAAAGGTCGCGAGCCACAGAATCTTGAGGAGCAGGCACTGACACTCGTCGGTAAGGATATATTCAATAAACTCATTAAAGAATATACTGAGAAACAGTGGGGACGGAAGTGTACCGAACTACCAGCCTTCATCATCAAGCGCCTGCCTGTTCGCATGATATTTGACAACAACTATTTCAACGATAAATATCAAGGCATACCTATCGGTGGATATAACAAGCTCATAAACGGCTTGCTTGAAGGCGCTGAGTGTAAGACTAACATTGATTTCTTTAATTCTGAATATAGAGACTGGCGCAAATATGCAGACAAACTGGTTTATACGGGCGCTCTCGATGAGTATTTCAACTACTGTTTAGGCAAACTTGACTGGCGCACGGTATCCTTCAAGACTCGCATAGAGAATATGCCAAACTATCAGGGCAATGCCGTAGTAAACTATACATCACATAATGAGCCTTACACACGTGTCATCGAGCACAAGCATTTTGAGATGTTCGGCCAAGAGGTGTACGACTGCCCTAAGACTGTTGTCAGTGAAGAATATTCTACGGAATACAAAGAAGGTATGGAGCAGTTCTATCCTGTAAACGACGAGCGCAACAATGCTCTGGCAGAACAGTACCGCAAACTTGCAGAGCAGGAGGCAGACGTCATCTTTGGCGGCAGACTCGGTCAATACCGATACTTTGACATGGCTCCAGTGATAGAACAAGTACTGAATTATGATTTATAATTTATTACTGAAACTCAGTCTTGTCCCTTCCTACCTTTGGGATGCTCTGTGGGCACCTGTATGGAAGGCATGCATGAAACATTGCGGACGTGGTGTTTATCTGCGTCCAATGTCCTCAGACATCAAAGGCTTGCAAAACCTCTCCATTGGCGACGGCACATCCATCCCCAAGGGCAGCACTTTCTATTGTACCAACGCGCCGCTGACAATTGGAAGAAAGGTCATATTCGGTCCACGCCCAACTATTATCACGGGCGACCACCGCATAGACATCTTAGGCAAATACATCATTGACGTCACTGACGATGAGAAGCTGCCGGGGAATGATGCTGCAGTAGTAATCGAGGATGACGTGTGGATAGGTGCGAATGTGACAATACTGAAGGGTGTCACCATAGGTCACGGCTCTGTCATTGCAGCCGGAGCAGTGGTAACGCAGTCCTTTCCTCCTTACTCCATCATCGGCGGTGTGCCAGCCCGATTGCTGAAACAACGTTTCACAGAGGAACAACAAAAGGAAAACGACAGACTGTTGTATGGAGTAAAGGACTACAATTAAGACTATTATTTCAATGTCGCACGCCATAATTGTCTAAAATCGTCTGTATTGTCGTCAATATAAACATATACTATATTGTTGTTTATATAAAAAAGCATTGTTGTTCATAAAGATATGAAGAAAGTATTAGTCGTAGGCAGCGCAAGAGAGTCGTTCGGCGGCGTCAGCTCCACCATCAAACTGATGGAGCAGATGCCAGTATGGAAAGAACACTCCTGCTACTGGCTCGGCACACAGATACAGCGCAACTACCTGTGGAAGTTGTGGTATGCCATGAAGTCATGCTTCATGGCATTTTTTATTATCTGGCGATTTGATATCGTTCACTTCCACACGGTGCCCGACCGCATCTGTCTGATAATACAGATGCCTATCTTTCTTCTCGCCATGCTTGGCAGGAAGAAAATCATCATGCACATACACATGGGCAACCAACTGCGCAACCATACTGCCAACAAACTCTTTCTATGGCACCTACGCCATGCCGACCTTATTGTCTTGCTCGCCAAGAAGTGGCAGAAACTTTTCCTTGAGTCATACAGCAACATAAAGACTCCTACCACGGTGCTCTACAACTCATGCGCCATGACTCCACACAGTGACTATGCCAACCGCAAGAATACCATCCTTATGATGGCATATTTCAACGACAACAAAGCTCCGGACTTGTTGCTCAAGGCATGGCAGACACTGCAAAGCCGTTACCACGACTGGCATATCTATATGCTCGGTAACGGTGAGGTTGAGCGCTTCCGCCAGATGAGCATTGACATGGGACTGCAAGCCTGCGTCACCTTCACAGGCTATGTCACCGGCAAGCAGAAGGAGGAGTATTTCCACAATGCCTCCATCCTCTGTATGTGCTCTTACGAGGAAGGGTTCCCCATGGTGGTACTCGAGGCCTGGACCTACGGCATACCCGTAGTTACCACCCCCGTCGGCGGACTGCCCGACGTTATTGAGGAGGGCAGAAACTGTGTCACTTTCCCGTTTGGCGATGCCGACGCACTTGCCGACAAGCTCGCCATGCTGATTGACAACGAACAACAGCGCAGCGACATGTCTGCCTACAGTCAGGAGTTCGTGCGCAACCACTTCTCACCTGAGAAGATAAACCAAGACCTGCGCAAAATCTATGCAAGATTTTGACCGTCTCATCATACGTCTGCGCCAGTTTGGTGGCCTGCGCCTGCTGTGGCAATACCTGCGCATGGGAGTGTTGTGGACCGGCATAAGGGAAAGCCTCCGCTGCATTGCCAACGGACGAAGCCTCAAGTATGTCTATCCAGCCATAACACGTAAGATAGACAAGATACTGACAGAGAAGTACGCCGACGCTCCGCAATATGCTGAGACAATCCCACCGCCAACCCAAAGTATGAACACTAATGTGATATGGTTCTGCTGGTTGCAGGGCATGGACTCTGCTCCTGATTTGGTGCGTGCCTGTCATAACTCTATTGTCACAAACCTGCCAGGAAACAGCGTGGTGATTATTACCGCCGACAACTATCATGACTACGTCACACTGCCAGACTATATCGAGCGCAAATACCATGACGGCATCATACCTCATCCTTTGTTCAGCGATATCCTGCGCCTCGCCCTGCTCATTCATCATGGCGGCACATGGATTGATGCATCCGTATTGTGTACAGGCAACAAGTATTGGGAGGATATACAAAACAGTGAGTTGTTCCTCTTCCGATATTTCAAAGACGGTAAGGTAATAGGCATTTCCAACTGGTTCATACATGCAAAGCCAAACAACCCCGTGCTACGATCCACACTTGGTATGTTGCTTGCATACTGGCGCGACTACAACTGTACCGTGGAGTACTACATCTTCCACCTCTTCTTCAGCATCGCAGCACGCAAGCACCCAGAGCTGATAAAGCAGATGCCACGTGGAAACAGCTTTGCGTTCATACAGTTAGGACAACGAATCACACAGGATTTCGACCTTGAGTGGTGGAACAACCTTACCGACAAGGTAAGTTTCCACAAACTCAACTACCGTCATACAGACAAGGCAAGAAAATATCACAACAGCTACTATAATCATATTGTCACACAATATGGAGACATACACACAATTCTTTGAATTGTTACAAGTTGCTATAGGCACCCGCGAACGCCTGAGCACCACGCCTACGGCTGACGAGTGGGAACAGTTATATGCCATCGCCAAAGAGCAGGCCCTCACTGGCATTGCCTTCGCTGCCTTGGAACGGCTGCCACAGGAGCAACTGCCTCCACCGAGACGCATACGCCAGTGGGCTGTCAAGGCCGACAGAATACGCGAGAAGAACAAGACAGCCTCTGTTATGACCGCAAAGGTGTCAGACTTCTTCAAGCAGAATGGATTCCATTGTCTTATACTCAAAGGACAAGGCAACCTCTATTTCTATTCCCCACATCTACAGGAACTACGTTCTTCTGGCGATATCGACGTATGGGCATGGCCATCAGGAAGCAATCCTGTTCGCACGGTGATAGAGTTCTGCCAGACAAGGAAGAAGGGCGCATATATGTACTACCACAACCTTGACTTTCCTATACTCAAGGACATACCCGTAGAGGTGCATTACCGCCCTACCTGGTTATATAATCCATGGCATAACAAGCACCTACAGGCATGGTTCAACAAATACAAGACCAGCCGTGACTTTATTGAATATGACGGATATGCCATACCTTCTGCAAGATTCAACACCATATTCCAATTATTGCATCTATATAAACACATATTTGAGGAAGGCATCGGACTGAGACAACTGTTGGACTACTATATGGTACTGAAGGAAGCGCCTCTCTCCTATCCCACCCACGAGAGGATTCCTTTTGGCCTCAACAAGTTTGCCGCCGCCGTTATGTATGTATTGCGTGAGGTATTCAATGCAGAAGACAGGCTGATGCTTTGTCCGCCAGACGAAAAAAGAGGCCGCCAACTACTCAAGGAGATAATGCAGAGCGGGAACTTCGGACAATTTGACAAACGCTACAATTGGAAAGAAGCCTCCAACGGCTCACTGAAATATCGTGGAATGAAATATGCTGTCACACGATTAAGACACAACATGCGGTTCCTACTCAACTATCCTTCAGAGGTACTCTTTGAGCCTCTGTTCCGACTATATAACAAGGTTTGGCTTCTTTTCCGTCTGTGGAAGTTTGAGTAATGGGGATAGTCTAATGAATAATGAGTAAAGGGGAATGAGTAAAGTGTAAAGTGTAATGAGCAAAGAGTAAGAAATAACAGGACGAAACGACAAAATAAGCCCTGTTCTTGCCTTAAAGACGCGTTTTTTTCGTACCTTTGCACCACTAACTCCTAATAAGATTCATCAAAAACAAATAAGAAACAACACTAAAAGAAATGGAAAAAAGCGCATTACAGATTGCACGCGCTGCCTATCAGCCTAAACTGCCAAAGGCGTTGCGTGGAGCACTGAAAGCTGTTGAGGGTGAGCATACACAGTCAGTAGCTGACCAAGAGGAAGTAAAGAAACTTTTCCCTAACACATACGGCATGCCGTACCTGAAGTTTGAGCCTACCAAGGGCGAAATGGCCAACACAGCCATCAACGTAGGTGTCATACTCTCAGGAGGTCAGGCTCCCGGCGGACACAACGTCATATCTGGTTTGTTTGACGGTATAAAGAAACTTAATCCTGAAAACAGACTCTTCGGATTCATCCTTGGTCCTGGTGGACTTGTTGACCATAACTACATGGAACTTACTGCCGACATCATTGACGAGTATCGTAACACCGGCGGATTTGACATCATCGGTTCCGGACGCACAAAGCTTGAGAAGAAAGACCAGTTTGACAAAGGATTGGAGATTCTGAAGGCTCTCAACATCAAGGCTCTTGTAATCATCGGCGGTGACGACTCTAACACCAACGCTTGCGTATTGGCAGAGTATTACAAGGCTATCGGAGCAGGAGTACAGGTTATCGGCTGTCCTAAGACCATTGACGGCGACCTTAAGAACTCTGAGATTGAGACTTCTTTCGGTTTCGACACTGCTACCAAGGTATATTCAGAGGTAATAGGCAACATTATGCGCGACTGTAACTCCGCTAAGAAATACTGGCACTTCATTAAGCTTATGGGACGTT
>Ga0247611_10001953_pt1 | contig 35107 bp, 26 predicted proteins | sample 177DNAGHGhighgp2_FD_192422 | JGI IMG/M metagenome (GOLD analysis project Ga0247611, IMG submission 192422) | Sheep rumen microbial communities from Palmerston North, Manawatu-Wanganui, New Zealand - 1770 DNA GHGhigh gp2 | ecosystem: Host-associated > Mammals > Digestive system > Stomach > Rumen... | reverse complement strand
GCGCGGGAAGTAAAATAGAGGTCCCCATAATAAAGCATACCATTATGAAAAAAATCATCACCTCAGCCCTTTTCCTGTTCGCCTTGCTCAATGCCCGCGGACAGTATATGTCCTTCTTCGGCGACAGCACGTGGGAATATCATATTACCTATTTAACAAATATTCCCGATGATTATATCAATTGTCCACCTGAAGAGCCAAATCCTCTTGGCGTGTATTGCCGAACCTATTCTTGGCAATACAATAAAAACCATTATTATGGCGATCCATCCATTCCTTACCCCACATATGATCCACACGGTTATCTTGATCAAACAACGACAGGACCATCGATGGAATCACAGTGGCATTTGTTATATGAGGACACTTTGTTTGGCCGTTTATACTGGAAGGATATAATAATATGTGATATGTCTTTAGCGGAAGGGGATACTTTTGTCCTTCCTTTTTATGTTAGTTTTGTTCACCCATTTGACGTTAGATACTTGTTGGTGGACAGTGTTCGATACATTTCTAACAGAAAAACAATTTTCCTGTCGTTGATTAATCATCAAGAAGATTATTTTTATGGCACCATGTATGCAAACCAACATCCGAACCGCCAGTTTTCGATTCGTTTTATAGAGGGTATTGGTCCTTCGTATGGTTTTATAGATGGGTATATGAAGCATCAAGATGTGTTACCTACCATACGATTTCTTGCACTTTTATTGTGTTTCAGCAAAGATGGAAATCTGATTTATATGGAAGATGAAAATTTGGGGTGTGACCAAACGTGTGTCGGAGTGCAAGATTACACGCAGATGGTCATGAATTTGTATCCCAATCCCGCCACGCAATATGTAATATTGGATATGAGTACTGGGGAGGAAATGAATGGGACGGTTGTGATTACAGACATGCTTGGAAGGCAATGCCTCCAACAAAAAGTCGGCGAAACCAGTGTCCGAATCTCTGTGACGGACTTACCCACTGGAATGTATTTCCTGACTTATTCGGACGGAGAGAGGACGGTTACGAGAAAATTCATGAAAAAGTAGAACAATGAACATAGAATCACACACAAATTAATGCCATTATGAAAAAAGTCATCGCCTCAACAGTTCTCCTTTTTGCCCTGCTCAGTGCGCACGGGCAGTACATGTCCTACTTCGGCGACAGCACGTGGGAGTATCACGTGACTTATATCACCCAGCCGCCGGAGGATTATCTGAACTACCCACCGGAAGAACCGAACCTGTTGGGGGTGTATTGCAGAACGCTTATTTACAAGTATACCAAGGACGCTTATACCTCAGAATATGGTTACTATTACAGCGTTCCTCTCCATGGGGGTAACTATGACTGGGTATTACAAGAGGATGCCCCATTGTCGGAAGATACTGTGAATGGTCGCTTGTATGTAGGTTCTATAGGAGGTTATCTGATTTGCGACATGTCCTTATCAGAAGGGGACACATTTATTTATGAAGGCATGTGTGATTTGTTTTATAATGGCGTGTATGCAAAAGACCTAAACACTAAAGAATGGATACAGCTTGATACAATACGTTTTACGATGATAGTGGATAGTGTAAGGTATATTTCGGACAAAAAAACAATATATCTTTCATTGCTTGATCACTTGGATGACTACTTCTTCGGTACAGGAAATGAAGGCAGGTTGTCTGATTACCATCTCTCCATTCGTTTTATTGAAGGCATAGGACCCACTTACGGAATAATGTCAACAGGTTGTATGTTTCCGTATGCTGACTCTCTTGGGAACTTGGCTGGAAGATTTAAATATTTTGATCCATGGCTAAGCCTTTTGCAATGTATGTACAAAGATGACACTTTGGTTTATTTGGTACATGAGGGGATGGGATGCAATCAAACATGCGTGGGGATAAAGGAACACCCACAATTGATTATGAATCTCTATCCTAACCCCGCCACACAGTATGTGGTATTGGACTTGAGTACTGGCAATGAAATGTCTGGAGATGTGATGGTCACGGATATACTGGGAAAGCGATGTCTCCAACAGAAGGTTGAGGGAGTCAGCGTTCATATTTCGATAACGGATTTGTCCACGGGAATGTATTTTCTGACCTATTCGGACGGGAAGCAGACGGTAACAAGGAAATTTTTAAAGGAGTAGGCTATGAAAAGGAATATTTTAGCTTTGGGATTGCTTACAGCACTGTGTCTGGTTGCCCTTTTAGAGAGCAACGGACAGCCAAACCCACTTGGTTTTGACAATTATATCACCATATCCAATGGGGAATTCAAGGATGGCGACAACATTTTTAAACCATTATTCATTAATTACAAAGTTGACTACGCATGCAACATATCCAATTCACAGAATAAAATCTATTACATCGCACCGCATTTCAATTACAGTGAAACGCATGTATATCATCGACAGACAGAAATCAATGACAGTGTTTATGAATGGCGTCATTATGGGTATGGGGTAAATGGTATTTATGAAATGGACTCCGCAACAAAGAAACTGGACCATGATTTGAAGGTCATTGATTCGTTGGGCTTCAACGTGGTACGTATTGCCCCTGTGATTTACTGGAGAAATGACAGCCTGCGAGTTCCAACAAGGTCATACGCCAGGTATTTCGAACTCACCGATACCCTTGTTGCGAGATGCGCCCGGCACGGCCTCCGGGTCATCTTAGTGCTGAGCGACGACACAAACACCTATAAACAGTTCGACCAGTACTGCGTCTATTTAGACAGCGTGACCCGCCACTACAGCACAAATAAAACCGTAATGGCCTACGTGGTCTATATGGAGCCGGGATATAAATGGGAAACGAGTCCTGATTATAACAATGACAAATTAATGATTTCCAACTGGTCAAGGAAATGGTATTATATAATTAAGCGGAACGCCCCCCATCAGTTAGTCACATACGGCATGGACGGCCTTAACAATGTGCTATTTTGGGATCCCTCTGCCTTAACCTACGACTTCCTGTCTGTGCACTTTTATGGCTCGTCCGATAATCCTATCATCTCATCCATTTCTGTTGCAGCCTATTTCAAATGGATGAATGACAACATGGTGGATGTTTGGGTTTTAGGAGAAACCGGTTTCAGCGGAACGACCGACACCTGCAATGCAGAATCTCAGGTAGGTACAGAAATAGCACAATATCATTATGCCAATCGCACCATGCAGAAATCGTTGGATTGTGGATGCAAAGGCTATGCCTGGTGGCAGTATCAAGAAGTTAAGTGGGGAAATTGCCGTTCGGATCATTACGGAATCGTCAAGCATTATCCAAATGAAGATCTTAAAACGGTACATTCGCTTTTTCCCGAATACTCTTCCAGAGAACCACGACCTCAATGCGATTACCCTCCCTATTATTACAATATTCCAAACCATAAACGCCTCAATATCAGTGGGACGGTAAAAGACGAGAGTTCCAATCCGATAAAAGACGCTCTTGTGATAGCGTGGTCAAATACCTATAAAACCAAGTATTCCACATTTACTGACAGCCAAGGGAATTATTCCATATATACGCCTTTAGATACGACTCTTCTTGAAGTCCGGATTTCACATTATGGATACACTGATGTTCGGTTTTTTACAAGGCATCCTATCCCTGATACTACGACTCTTACCCACATCAACTACAACAGGTGGAAGAAAAACTGGACGAATATCAATTACCCCAAAGCGGGAAACACAGTGTTAATAAACAGCACAGACCGTATCATAGTCGGGAACTTTTACGGGGATGAGGCACAGGAAATGCTCGTGTTAAAAGCCCTTATTCCTTCCTCCTCCCAGGCCGAACTGTATCGCTTTCACACCGACCATTGGGAAAAAATCTGGGCAGGTCCATTGGGGAACTGGAATATAGGCTCTAATGACAAATTCTTCGCGGGCGATTATAACGGGGACGGATACGACGAATTGTTGTGCGTGCAAAACAACCCGAATGGATGGGCATCCATCTTTCACTATGGGACATTAAATTGGAAAAATCCATGGGTATGCATTTGGACTAATCAAGGAAATGGACAAATCGGAGAATGGAACTATGCCACAGGAGATATCCTCCTGCCCGGACGTTTCAATGATTCCACCTATTGTTCTCTAATTTGTATCAGGAACCAAGGGCGAATGAAAAACGCATTGTGTCAGCGGCTGCAATCGAGCTCTTGGACGACCGTATGGTTGGCAGCGTCTCTTAACGAAAACACCTATATAGGCTCATGGCCTATCAGCGAGATTGACAAATATTATGTGGGAGATTTTTCAGGCGACGGTATTGACGAACTTTTTTGCGTACAATCGACCACTGGCACTTCGGACATGATGACGCTTATGCAATATAATGCTCTTTGGACCACCCTTTGGAGCAATTACGGAAACAGTGACGGATTAGGCATTTACCCTTATCGAACCCATCTGCATGTTGGAAATTTTGATCCGGATAAAGCTGACGAGTTGTTGGGCGTGGGCACGTGGGCGACCAAGTTCGATTTCAACACCTCCAACCAGTGGGATTGGTCGTGGAGCACCTATGAATCGGGGAAGCTCTCCGATTGGTCAGTGAATCCAAATCACCGGATCTTTTTCCTGAAGACTATGACGGACGTGCCAGACTACTTGTTTGTGATACGAGGAAATCCGAGTAATGACTTCAAATTCGACGGCTATTCGTATGATCCGTGATGGTGTTGGATTATGACATGGAACTTCTGCGCGTGAGGGATGCGGAGGGGAAGGAATATATGCGGAAGATCGTGAAAAAAAGAGAAACCGAACCGAGCGAAGGAATATAATCCGTAATTTCGCGGCGTCATATCCCCGGATTCTGTTCACGGACCTCGCAAGGTCTGGAGGTGTGATGCAAAAAGGAAAAAACAGAGGTCCACCATCGCCAAACAAGCTGCATTATGGAAAAGATTATACGTTTGTCATTAATTTCTTTTTTATTCTTCTGTTATTGTCTTTCCGCTCAAGCACAGGAATATGATTCCCTGCCATACATCTTAATCGGAAACATTTCCGTATATGAATCAACCGACTCTATCGCTGGCGATGGCATACAGGGTCAAGTTTCATTTGATGTCTCAACGAACACCCTTGTCTTGAACAATGCCTCCCTGTCCTCTCTCGTGGTCTTTCCGGCAGAAAAACAGACCAAAATCATGCTCTCAGGAAACAATTTTATGTCAAGAATGACTTCCATGAACGATTCGTGTACTTTCTTCGGGCCAGGCACTTTGAATATTGGTGGAGCTTCGGTGTACATTGCGCTTGACTGTCCCCGTACGGACTATCTTGCGTTAACAGGAGGGGCTACGCTGAACATCATTGCATCGAACTGTGGCATAAACACGCTATACGATTATGTTTGGGATTCTATCGTACATTACCCCAACCTTGTCGTGGATAACAGCTCTTTGGTTATTACGGCACCTTCTTGCTGTCAGTCCATTTGGAACTGGTGGCTAAGTGAATGCCATGTCATAGCACCACAAGACTTTGAATATCAACTTGATTCCTGGACTTTCCTGTCGTCAGGAACTATCCAAGACTATCTAGAAATTCGCGCAGGAACAGTTGGATTGCCCCTTCATGGAACTACCGGCTGGCAGGTCTGGGGCGTGAAAGGAGGTCTTCATGTTGAGGGGCTGCCTAACAACCAAATAATCGAGGTGACGAACATCCTTGGACAGACAACCCGACATTTCACCGCGTCAGTTTCAAGATCTTTCATCCCTTTAAAAGCAGGTCTCTATCTTGTACGCGTCAATAATCATACTGTAAAAACCATTGTGAATTAAGCATACGGAAGCTATTCAGATTATGAAAAAAGCCATTTTTTTACTGCTATCCTGCTGGTTATCTGTAACCGCACAGAGTTATTACTATTATTAAGGACAAAGAATATATCTGCCGGAAAACCCTTTAATCCGATATGTGGAACTACAACAGACACTTTCTCCATCCGAAGCTGAGGAATTTCGAAATATGCGACTATTGCTGGCGAATGGATGAGTATTCCTCGTATTTTAACAAATATTATATTAAGCAGGATAAATATGCGGAGTTTATGCAAACATGCTTTAGCAATGAAACTATTATAAGCCTGCATTCGCCTAATTATGCTCAAAATGTCACTTCTTCCTTGTATCCCACTCGAATAGTGCTTGTTAAAAACAAAACAAATATTAAGGGGACTTCTAATTATTTCTTCCTGATTAACAGCTTCTTATAAGCCAAAATCCACTAAAAACGACACCCAAAATCCCCGTTTCGGTCAACTTGCGACAAATGAACTTTTTATGGTGAAAATTTCTCGCAACCCATTGTCATTCAAAGAATTATTTGTATTTTTGCGGCAAAATTGAATGGCAGATGAAAGAGACCAAACCAACATACAAACAGCCTGGAGGAGAACAACCTGATCTTGCATGAGGGCACCATGATAGACGGGAGCTTCGTGGAGGCATCGCGCCAGCACAACACACGGGATGGCAAGCAAGGCGAGCAGCTTCCCCGCAGCGCGAAACGAGGGCGGGGAAAGGGGCGCGGACAGCGTCCCGGAAGTGTTGAAAAATAAATTTTCAACCGCTGTTGAAAATATCAAAAAAAATTCTATTTTTGCGCGCTTAAAAAATCTCGATTATTATCCTTAAGTTAGCAAAGGAAAAAAATTAAGAATCAGAGAGATATGGGTGAAGATGTCTCTCACAAAAAAATGAAGAAACTGAAAAAATGGATGCAGTAAGTTACAAAACAATCTCGGCGAATGAGAAAATCGTCAAGAAAGAATGGGTGGTAATTGACGCCCAAGAGATGGTTGTGGGCCGCCTTGCAACGCAAGTGGCACGCATACTGAAAGGCAAGAACAAGCCTTATTACACGCCTCACTTCGACTGTGGCGACAATGTGATCATCATCAATGCGGAAAAAGTGCGCTTCACGGGCCACAAGTGGACGGACAAGCAATATGTCCACCACACCACGTACCCCGGCGGCCAACGCTTCGCCACCCCCAAGGAGGTGATGCGCAAGGACCCGAGACGCATTCTGGAACACGCCATCAAGGGCATGCTCCCGAAAAACAGACTCGGCGCCCAGCTGTTCCGCAACCTCCACGTCTATGTGGGCCCGAACCATCCGCATGAGGCTCAACAACCCAAAGTCATTAACATTAAGGATATTAAATAACAATGGAAGTAATCAATACATTAGGCAGAAGAAAAACCGCAGTTGCCCGTCTGTATATGAAGCCCGGCAGCGGTCAAATCATGGTCAACAACCGTGATTACAAGGAATATTTTTGCGTTCCCACCCTGCAGTACAAGGTCGAGCAACCCCTCCAAGTGGCCAACCTGATGGGTCAGTATGACATCAAGGCCAACCTGGACGGCGGCGGCGTCACCGGCCAGGCCGAAGCCCTCCGCATGGCCATCGCCAAGGCGCTCACCCAGATCGACCCCGAACTCCGCCCGGCCCTCAAAGCCCAGGGATTCCTGCGCCGCGACCCGCGTATGGTGGAACGTAAGAAACCCGGTCAGCCCAAAGCCCGTAAGAGATTCCAATTCTCCAAACGTTAATCGGAATCTTGTTTGGACAGTGTTTAGTATCGAAACGGTGAAGATTCCCGCTTGAGGACTACTCCGCCGTTGCTTTTAAGAACGTAAACAAATCAAAAAAACATGTCAAACGTACAATTTGAAGAATTATTAGAAGCGGGTTGTCACTTCGGACACCTGAAACGCAAATGGAACCCCGCCATGGCTCCCTACATCTTCATGGAGAAGAATGGCATCCACATCATCGACCTCTACAAGACGATGGGCAAGATCGAGGACGCTTGCGCCGCCGCCAAGAGCATCGCACGCTCCGGCCGCAAAATCCTCTTCGTGGCCACCAAGAAACAGGCCAAGGAAACCGTCGCCTCCATGGTTAAGGAAGTGAACATGCCCTACGTCACCGAGCGCTGGCCCGGCGGCATGCTCACCAACTTCTTCACCATCCGCAAGGCTGTCAAGAAAATGAGCGACATCGACCGTCTGATCGAAAGCCCCCAATTCCAGAACATCTCCAAACGCGAACGCCTGCAAATCAGCCGCGAGCGCGCCAAACTGGAAAAGAACCTCGGCTCCATCAGCGACCTGTCACGCCTCCCCGCAGCCGTCTTCATCGTGGATATCATGAAGGAACACATCGCCCTGGCTGAAGCCCGCAAGCTCGCCATCCCCACCTTCGCTATCGTCGACACCAACTCCGACCCGCGTCTGGTGGACTTCCCCATCCCGGCTAACGACGACGCATCCAAGTCTATCGCCGTGATCCTCAAAGCCATCTGCGACGCCATCCGTGAAGGACAAGCCGAACGCGAGATGAACAAGGACCGCATGGAAGAGGAAATGGCTGAAATGAACGCCGAAAACGAAGGCGAAGAGCGCGAGAACGACGACCGCGAAGGCGGCCGCCGCAGAAGAGTCTCCCGCAAAAACAACGAATAATTTTAATCACTGAAAAAAACAACATTATGGCTAATATCACTGCTGCTGATGTTAATAAATTAAGACAAGAGACCGGTATCGGTATGATGGACTGCAAGAAGGCCCTCGTCGAGGCTGAAGGCGACTTCGAAAAAGCTCGCGACATCCTCCGCAAGAAAGGCCAGAAAGTGGCTGCCAAACGCGCCGACCGCTCTTCCAACGAAGGCCGCATCATCGCCAAGACCAACGCCGACAGAACCAAAGGTTACATGCTCGTCATGGCTTGCGAAACCGACTTCGTGGGCAAAGGCGAGGAATTCGTCAACTTCACCGACAGCGTCCTCGACAAGGCTATGGCTGCCGACATCAAGACGAAGGAAGACCTCATGAACATGGACTGTGGCGGCATGACCGTCGCCGAGAAACTGGTCGAAATGACCGGCAAAACCGGTGAGAAGATCGAATGCCCCGACTACCTCGTCCTCGAAGCTCCCTACGTGGAGGCTTACAACCACATGGGCAACCACAAGGCCACCCTCGTGGGCTTCAACAAACCCGGTGAGAAAGCTGCCGAAGCCGCTCACAACGTCGCCCTCCACATCACCGCCATGGCTCCCGTCGCCCTCGACGAAGACGCCATCCCGCAAGAGGTGAAAGACAAGGAACTGGCCGTGGGTATCGAGAAGACCCGCCTCGAAATGATCCAAAGAGCCGTTGACTCCGCCCTGCACAAAGCTGGCATCAACCCCGCTCACGTCGACAGCGACGAACATATCAACTCCAATATGGCTAAGGGTTGGATCACTGAAGAACAGGCCGAGCTCGCCCGCAAAATCAAGACTGAAGAAGCCGAAAAGAGCGCTGCCAACCTCAATGAGAAACAAATCCAGCAAATCGCCCAAGGCCGTCTGGTGAAATTCTTCAAGGAAAGCACCCTCAAATACCAAACGCTCGTCATGGGCAGCGACGGTAAAGAAAGCGTCGGCGACTACATCAAGAGAATGGACAAAGAACTGGCTTGCGTCGGTTTCGTTCGCAGACAGATTGGTGAGTAATCTCTTGATCTATTTTGATATGAAGACCGCGATTAACGTCGCGGTCTTTTTTTTGACTTATTGCGGAAATAGATGCGGAATAGCAGAAAATTGCGGAAATTGTCAATACGCATTCTGCAGTATTCCACAATAAAAACTCTCCAAAGCGAACAGGAATTTCCGATCCTGCAACCGTCGCACCGAACTCACATCGCCCACACCAGCAGCCCCCCGCAGATGATCAACCCGGTGACTGCCAAGTCGATGAGGCAGAAGCCCATGATGTCTTTGGCGCTGAGTTTGGCGATGGCTAAGGCAGGCAACGCCCAGAAAGGCTGGATAAGGTTAGTCCACGCGTCACCCCAGGCGATGGCAATGCCCGTGAGCCCCGGATCAACCCCGAGGTCCGCACCCGCCGTGAAAAACACCGGCGCCTGGATGGCCCAGTGTCCGCCGCCGGACGGGACGAACAGGTTCAACACCGCCGCGCACAGAAACGTCAGCAGCGGGAAGGTCGTCGGCGTGGAGATGCCGATGCAGGCGTCGCTGATGACCGTGCCGTAGCAGATGCCCGACTCCCCCACCCCGGTGATGATGCCCATGATGCCCGCGTAGAACGGGAACTGCAAAATGATGCCCGCCGCGCTGCCCGCCGACTTCGTGAAGGCACGGACATACCGCAACGGCGTACCGTGAAACAAAATTCCAGTGAACAGGAACAGCATGATGACGGCATTGAGATCCAACGAGCCACCTCTTACAAACAACTTGATAATCAGAAAGCTGAAACCCAACAGCGCGACAATTCCTGAAACGATATAACTCTGCTCTAACTTGGCTGCAGGCGACTTGTCCTCCTTCGCGGGCGCCTCCTCGGGTTCGTACAACAGCTTCGGATCTACCGTGACCACGTGCTCGCCCTTGGGGTGCATGAAGGTGTTGACCACCGTGATGGCGATGATGACGAGTAGCACAATAATGAGGTTCTGCGGCGCGAAGAGCGTGGCAGAAACGCTCACCGGCTCGGTGAGGGCACCATTGGTGGCCTTGGTGAGCGCTTCGCCAGCGGTGGCCATGGTCAGCGGGATGGAACCGGAAAGTCCGGCGTGCCACACCACAAAGCCACTGTAGGCGGAAGCGATCAAAAGTCTGTAGTCCACGCCTTTGCAATCGCGGGCAATCTCCTTGGCGAGGATGACACCCACGATGAGCCCGAATCCCCAGTTGATCCAGCAAGCGACGGCCGACACTAACGTCACCGTGGCAATGGCGGACGCAGGCGTCTTCGGCAGCGCGGCAATCTTGCGGATACCCTTCTTGATGGCGGGAGCACCGGCAAAAGTCGCGCCGCAGACCAAAATCAGCGACATCTGCATGGAGAAAGCGAGCAATCCCCACACACCGTTGCCCCAATGTTCGATGACCTCCACCGGGGTCTGGTGGCACACCGGCATGGCGGTGAGCGCGGCGATGATCGTGAGCAAAATGGCCAGAACAAACGGCTCCGGCAGGTATTTTTGGACTAAGTTGACACAGAAGGTGATGATTTTCATTGGGTTAGAAGGTTAGGGGGTTAGAAGGTTAGAAGGTTAGAAGGTTAAGGGGTTAGAAGGTTAAAGGGTTAAAGGGTTAAAGGGTTAGAGGGTTAGGAGGGGATTTTGTGGCGGAGTTTCATAAAGGGTTTTTCAACGAGAATATGAAGGAGATATCCGGCGAGGAATACGAGCAACCAGCAGAGGAAATATCCCCAAACGCCGAGTCGGTAGAACGTGTCGGAAAATTGTGCGGTGATGAGCTGCGCCACCATGAGATTGGTAAGAAACAAGCTGTAAGACAGTACACTGAGGTGCGATACAATCCCGCCAAAGGCGTTTTTGACGGGGCGCATTCGGTACAACAGCGGCAGCCAAAGGGCAATGGAGATCGGCAACAACGTGGAATAGACCACTCTGGAGTAAAAGGTGTGAACAGGGCTCTTGACGACACAAAGGAATACCATCATCAAAACACCTGATACAAAACAAATTAAGGCATGACGGTTCCACTTTTCAGGAAGATACTGATGGATCCAAGCGGCTAACACCCCGATGAAAATGCCGTCGATACGGGAAGCCACTGTTTTGCGGATCCACACATTCCACCAAAAACTGTCCGCGGCATATTTCGACACTATTATTCTATAAATGACAGAGAAAATGCAGAATAGAAGACAAATGTACGGGACGCTTTTGCGAGGACGCACGAATCGGCACGACAGAAAGAGCAACAAAGGGAAAATCATGTAGAACCACCACTCCACCGAAAGAGTCCATGACTCCCAATAGAAGCCCCAAAACGGTGTGAATAGATTCTGCGTGAAGGTGATGAAATTCCAGACAGAAAAGGTTTCTGTGCTTCCGGCAATGATTTGCTGTTTCACTAAGATATAGTACAGCAGCAGGATGAAATAGTAACAAGGAAGTATCCTCAAAGCGGCTCTGGCATAGAAGGACCCTAATTTTTTACGTCCAACCGAACCTTGATGGGATTCCGCATGTCTGAGGAATGCGCCGCCGATCAGGAAACCACTCAGCACGAAGAACATATCCACCCCGTGCAGCATCGGCCAGCGCATCAGGATTGCCAACGACGTATCATTCAGCAAGAAAAGAATATGCCCGTGAATGACACAGAGTATGGCGAGAGCCCTCAAGAGGTCCAACCCGAAAATCCGCCGGCGGTCTATTGCAATTCCTAACATTGGTATCGGGTTTTAGTTTTTGGTGTGCCGGACAGCCATGCACAGACAGTCGGGAGGACACGCTTAAGAAGACAACATACTAACAAACTGAATCCCAACGCAATAGCGGCATTCAGCAGGTGCATCGTCAAATACAAGGGGCATCCGGCATCGTGCGACACAAGCCAGTTGGCCGACAATTTGGTCAGCGGGCGGGCGAACATGCTGTGGAGTGCGAAGACGAAGAACACCGGTTCCGCCAAAGCGCGCCAGTCGCGGTCCGGGTGCCGGAGCGTCACACGGTGGCAAATCCGCGCCACGACGGTCATGCCGAAGAGGTTGCGGATGAGCGTCAGCGGTGCGGTGGTCCACTCCGTCCACGGATGCGACAGCATAAGGGCAACGGAAGCGGCAATATAGACCGGCAACGGCCGCCACACCGGCTTGCGAAGCAGTTCGGAGAGCGACGGCGTCCAGACATTCAGCCAGATGCCGACCATGAAGTACGCCATGCTCGATTCGCACCACACCTGATAGGGCAGCGACGCGATCAGCAGCGGTAACACGATGGTGGCTTTATGCTGCCGGATGATGGCGAAATAGAGCGGCGTGAAGGCAGCGACCACCATCAAGTCGCGGAGGAACCACAGCGGACCGTCGATGGGCGGCGATGTAAAATCATCCCCGTGGATGCTCCAGTACGCCCGCAGCACGTCCGTGAACGTCATCTCGTTCAACGGAGGGACAACGCCCAAGGCAGACGGATACAAAAGCCCGACCACCCCGTAAAACAGGAGGAAAATCGTGTTCCATAGCAAGTAAGGAATCAGCCAGGTCTTCAGTCTGCCGCGACATTTGCCGGCAAAGACTTTCCAACCGAAACCATCGCGAGAAGCCACGAACAGGTAACCGGATATCAGGTAGAAAAGGGGATTCGCGAGCCACACCACATTGCCGAGCCAGCGGTAGAGTTCCGAATATGCGGGATTCGCAGCCCCCGAGTCCGCCACCAGATTGGTGTGAATCACCACCACGAGCGCAATCAGCACCCACCGGAGCAAGCCGATGGTCTGGCTGGACTCCGCATCAGGGTATCGGGTCTGCAAAATAGTCTCTTTCATTTTGGCGGCAAAAATATACAATTTCCTCGAACTCTAAACTCTAAACCCAAAACTCTAAACTAATAAAAAAATATTATCTTTGCACCCTGTAAATTATTGTGTCAATAAAAACATAGAAAATATGAGAAAATCTTTATTCCTCACCTTATTATTATCCTTCATTCTCAGTTTCGTGCGTGCCGACGGCGGCATGTGGATCCCCCTTTATTTAAGCCAGAACGAGGCTGAGATGCAGCAACTTGGTTTCCACCTCACGGCGGACGACATCTACAGCATCAACCACAACAGCATGAAGGATGCCATCGTGCTCTTCGGCAGCGGCTGCACCGCCGAGCTCATCTCCTCCCAGGGGCTGCTGCTCACCAACCACCACTGCGGCTACTCCTACGTGCAATCTCACAGCACCATGGAGCACAACTACCTTCAGGACGGATTCTGGGCCAAGAGCAAACAAGAAGAAATCCCGATGGAGGGTCTCACCGTCACCTTCCTCGTCTATATGGAGGATGTCACCGACCAGGTTTTGGCCGGCGTGTCCGCTCAGGACAAGGAAGCCGAACGTCAGGTGAAGATCAAGGAAAATATCGCCAAAGTGATCAAAAAAGCCACGGAAGGCACTGGGTACAAGGCGCAGATCAAGCCGTTCTACTATGGTAACCAGTATTTTATGTTCGTTACGGAGACCTACAACGACATCCGTCTCGTGGGTGTTCCGCCGGAGAGCATCGGCAAATTCGGCGGCGACAGCGACAACTGGATGTGGCCGCGCCACACCGGTGACTTCTCGCTCTACCGCATCTACACCGGCAAGGACGGCAAACCCGCCGCTTACAGCAAGGACAACATCCCGATGAAGCCGAAGCAGTACTTCCCCGTTTCCATCAAGGGCGTGCAAGAAAACGACTTCACGTTGGTGTTCGGCTATCCCGGCACCACCCGCCAGTTCCTCATCTCCGACGGGGTGAACGCCGTGGCTAACATCCAGAACCCCATCGCGATACAGGCGCGCACCATCCGCTTGGACGCCATGAAGAAGCAGATGAACCTCGACCCGCGCATCCGTCTCATGTACTCCGCCAAGGCCAACGGCATCTCCAACGGCTGGAAAAAGTGGCAGGGCGAGAGCAAGGGCATCCGCGAATGCGATGTCATCGGCAAAAAACAGGCCCAGGAGCGGGAGTTCCAACAGTGGGTGAACGCCGACCCGCAGCGCAAGGCGCAGTACGGCACGCTGTTGCAGGACATGAAGAAGGTTTATGAAAGCTACAACAACAATCTGCAGGTGGTGACCTACATCAACGAATACCTCTTCGGCGTGGAGCTGATGGAGGAGGTGGTCTATCCCTACATGAGCAAGCTTTACGGTGAGGAAAACATCACGGATGCCACCCGCACCAAGATGATTGACGCGGACAAAAGTTTCCGTGCCGAATATTTCGATGTGATTGACAAAGAGTGTTTTGTGGAGCTGATGACCTATTATTTCACGCACGAGAAAAAGGAGAACATTCCTGCCCAATTGCACATATACATCGGAGACGAACGGGTGGTGCGCGCTTTGATGAGCGCGATGTGGGACAACAGCGCGAAGAAAGCCCCCTATTTCCAAGATGCCGCTAAGTATCAGGACTTTATCAGCAAGGCCACACCCAAACAAATTGCGAAAACTGCTGGCAATTATATGGTCATGCTCTACTCAGCACTGTTCGAAAAGTACGCCTCTGCCGTGACGAAATACCGCGCCGAATCCAGCAAATTAGACGAGTATTACCGCACCTACGTCAAGGCGCTGATGGAAAAGGACAAAGACAAAACCTTCTATCCCGATGCCAACCTCACCATGCGCGTCACCTACGGGCAGGTGAAGGGTTTCCAGCCCGCTGACGGCACCGACTATGTCTATTACACCACGTTGGACGGCATCATGGAGAAGGAGAATCCCGATGTGTATGACTACCAGGTGCATCCGAAGCTGAAAGAGTTGTGGCAGAAGAAAGATTACGGTCGTTACGCCGACAAGAACGGCAAGTTGCCGGTGGCCTTCATCGCCAGCAACCACACCACGGGCGGCAACTCCGGCAGCCCCGTCATCAACGGCTACGGCCAGCTCATCGGCACCAACTTCGACCGCGTGTGGGAAGGCACCATGAGCGACATCTGGTACGACGTGGACCGCTGCCGCAACATCAGCCTCGACGCCCGCTACTTCCTCTTCATCGTCGACAAATTCGCCGGTGCGAAGAACATTGTCGATGAAATCGACGTGATTGAATAGCTATCAGCCAACAGCCAAAAGCCAACAGCCAGAAAAATGATCTCCTTCGACGACATAGACAAGCACTCGCGGTGGTACGATTTCTACATGAATTATCTGTGCGCGGCGCACAATCATGTCTATTATCGTAACTTCTACATCCTCAACCGCGAAAACATCCCGCCCAAAGGGACGCCGACGTTCGTGATCGCCAACCACCAGAACGGCATGATGGATGCGATGGCGATTCTGCACACCATGTACAAAGACGGCCGGCAACCGGTGTTCATTGCGCGCGGCGACATTTTCAAGAAGGACTTCGTGGCGAGGATATTGCGTTTCCTGAAGATCCTGCCGGTCTATCGCAACCGTGACGGCGGCCGCGAAGACATCAAGAAGGACTTGGCCATCTTCAACCGAGCCGCGAAAGTGCTGAAGAAGGGCGGCACACTGGTCATTTTCCCCGAAGCCGGCCACCAGCACGGGCACTACATGAGCACCTTCAAGAAAGGGTTCAGCCGCATCGCATTCGCCGCAGAGGAAATGAACGACTTCAAACTCGGAGTGCAGATTCTGCCGCTTAACATCCACTATTCCAACTATTTCAACTTCCAAAGCGACCTGATGGTCACCTGCGGGAAACCGTTCACCTATGACGAGTTCTTCGAGATGTACAAGAAATCGCCCAACCAAGCGTATCTCGCGCTCAACGAAAAAGCCCGCGCCCGCGTCAAGGAACTGACCCCGGATATCGACATCCCAGAGTATTACAATGAAATAGAGGCACTTACGCACATCATGAGCGAACCTCTGCTGCGGCACAAAGGACTGAAACCGCGCTTCCTGCCTAACCAGAAAGACGCCGCCATGACCATCATCGCCGCCATCCGGCAACTGAAAGAGGACAATCCGGAGGATTTCACCGCACTGATGGACGACACGCGCCAATATACCGCATTGCTTCAAAAAACCGGCCTTCACCACTGGGTTGTCAACCGCAAGGTGTCCTGGCCCAAGACCATATTCCGCATCTTCATCATGCTGCTCGTCCTGCCGTTGTTCCTGTTCGGCTACGTCAACAACTTCCTGCCGAATTGGATCACACAGCGGCTTACGCACAAAATCAAAGACCCGATGATGCACTCCACGTTCCAGTACGCCATCGGCACCCTCGCCACCTTCCCGATCTGGTATATCCTTTTGCTCGTGGTCGTCAGCCTGCTCACCCACCATTTCTGGATCGGACTGGTGTATATCACCCTGTCCGGCATTATCGGCGTGCTCAATGTGCACTACAAACGGGCTTTGCGGAAACTTGGCACTTTATTCAAAACGCTAAAACTCCGTGGATCAGAAACATACAATACAATCTGCGATCTAAATAGCCGAATTATCGGTAAGATGGAGGATTTACTCTTCTAAAACCGCCGCCTTCCGAAGCGACAATCCACCATATTTGCGTAAATTTTACAAAATTCATCCGATTTTCGAGTCTGAAAATGCCCGAAAATCTTTTTATATTTCTCCTTTCGCCCCTTTTTATCCATATAAAACATTGATTATCAGATAGAATTTTTTTTGCGTAAAATTTACGCAAGACAGAATTTCGTGCGATAAAAAATGTATTTTTGCGTAGAATTTACGCATTTAAGAAAGGAGATGAAAATGAGTTACACCTATCCATATCCGCACCCTTCCGTGGCCACCGACTGTGTCGTTTTCGGATTCGACGGGAAAGGGTTGCAAGTTCTGTTGATAAGACGCGGTGTCGAACCGTACAAAGGATTGTGGGCGTTTCCCGGCGGTTTCATGCGCATGGACGAAACGGCCGAGGAGTGTGCAAAACGGGAGTTACAGGAAGAGACGAGCCTCAACATCCAGATGCTGAAGCAGTTGGGTGCTTTTTCGGGAGTTCACCGCGACCCTCGCGAGCGAGTGGTCTCTGTGGCTTTCTACGCCTTGGTGCAACCTTCCGAGGTGGTCGGCGGCGATGACGCGAGCCACGCCGAATGGTTCGCCATCGAGGAGGTGCCGCAACTCGCCTTCGACCACGATTTCATCCTCCGCAAAGCGATGCAACAGCTGCGCAAGGACATTTACTTCGAGCCGATCGGGTTCGAGCTGTTGGGAAACGCCTTCACCATGTCGGAACTGCAGCGGCTCTACGAGGCCATCCTCGGGGTGCGTTTCGACCGCCGCAACTTCGAGAAGAAGATGCTGCAAACGGGAATCCTGCAACTGGCGGAGGAGGAATACGATGATATTGCGGATGTTTTCACGTGTTTCGAACAGTCAAACGAGACAAACTCGTTTTTCGGAAAATCGAAGGAAATGCGCACGAAGAGCATTGACGCGCTGTTCGGAGACATATCCGAACCGTCCGATTCCGAGGTGTTTTCCCAAAACGTCAACCACTGTTTAATGTCGGGCGCGCCGATGTCTGAGCCCGCCAAACGGAAACCCGGGCGCAAGGGGCGCAAATATTCCTTCAACAAAGACGAATACGACCGTTTCAAAAAAAACAACAATTTCAGATTTGAATTTTAACCATCATTTTTCATCCATTAAAATTTTTCATTATGTTTTCAAGATTTTTCAAAAAGCAGCAAGAAGTCTCTGACGCACAAGCCACAAACGCAAATTCCGTTCCCAATCCGGAAAAACCGAAAGAGAAACTGAAGGTTTACAACTTGATTATCCTCGACAAAAGCGGTTCCATGAGTTCCATCGCCGAAGCCGCCATCTCCGGGTTCAACGAAACCGTGGGCGGCATCCGTTCCGCGCAGAAACGCCTCGCCGACTCTCAGGAGCACTATGTCTCGCTGTACGTGTTCTGCGATTGCGACAGACACTACATTTACGAGAATGTTCCCGTAGAAATGGTCAAAACGCTGACTTCCAAGGAATACCAGCCGTGTTGCTGCACTCCTCTCTACGATGCCATGGGTACTTCTCTGAACCAACTGCTGAACAAAATCCAGTCGGACAAGAATGCCACGGCGGCCGTCACCGTCATCACCGACGGTTTAGAGAACGCCTCCAGAGAGTACTCCGGGAAGGCCATCAAGGCGCTGGTGGACAAGCTGAAGGACGAGGAGGGTTGGAATTTCGCCTACATCGGCACCAACCAGGATGTGGACGCGGTAGCCGCCGACCTCTCCATCACCAACACCATGTACTTTGAAGACAACTCAGAGGGCATGCAACATGCTTGGAACAGAGAGCGCAAAGCCAAAACAATAATGTATGAGAGAATGAACGCAGATTTCTTAATGTGCGATTCCGCTCCTGCACCCATGTGTGCCAAAGAAATGAAGTTGTTCCGTGCAAAACGCAACCGTGAGGAAAAGAACTACCGCAGTCTGGAGGAGTTCAAAGACCGGATTACGCCAGAGCACATCGACACGCTGGCACCGAACGAGGTCTTCGTCTTCGGCAGCAACTTAGCCGGAATGCACGGCGGCGGAGCAGCGAGAGTGGCTGTCCAGAAATTCGGCGCGGTGATGGGACAGGGTGTCGGCATGCAAGGACAATGTTACGCCATCCCCACGATGCAAGGCGGTGTGGAGACCATCGCGCCCTACGTGGACGAGTTCATCAATTACGCGGACATGAACAACGACAAGACCTTCTTGGTGACTCGCATCGGCTGCGGCATCGCCGGTTTCACCGACGAGGAAATCGCCCCGCTGTTCGCCAGAGCCATCAACATTCCCTGCATCCATCTGCCGCTGAGCTTCTGGAAGGAACTGGTATAGTCCAATCCCCTACTCTTCCCGGAAAGCGAAGAAGAACGCCACGGCGACCACCAAGGCGTAACCGGCGAAAATGTACCACGACGTGGACCAACCCTGCATGATCAAGGCGGGATCGGCGTGACCCTTCAACGGTGTGAAAACAAAGTGGTTGAGCACCGCCTGCGCACCGAAAGTGCCAAGTGTCGCGCCGATGCCATTGGTCATCAACATGAAGAGTCCCTGCGCGGAAGAACGAATGGCCGGATCCGTCTGCTGATCGACGAACAACGAGCCGCTGATGTTGAAGAAATCGAAAGCGACACCATAGACGATGCAGGAAAGGATAAACAACCAGACTCCCGGGCCAGGGTTGCCCATTCCGAAGAAACCGAAGCGCAGCACCCACGCGAGCATGGCAATCAGCATCACCTTCTTGATGCCAAAACGCTTCAGACAGAACGGTATCAGCAGGATACACAAGGTTTCGGAAATCTGCGAAAGCGAAATCAACATGTTGGCGTGCTTCACCCCGAAAGTGTCGGCATATTCAGGGATGTGCCCGAAACTGTGCAGGAACGGGTTGGCGAAACCGTTGGTAACCTGCAGGGAAACGCCTAAGAACATGGAGAAGATAAAGAAAATCGCCATTTTTCTCTGTTTGAAGAGCTTGAACGCCTGCAAACCGAACATGTCCGCCACCGAAGTGACTTTGCCGTCGTTGTTGCTATTGCAAACCGGCAGCGTGAAGGCGTACAAACCCAACACCAGCCCGATGCAGCCGCTCATCACAAACTGACTGGCAGTCTGCTGGAAACCCATCAAATCGACGCACCACATGGAAACAATGAAGCCGATGGTGCCGAACACGCGGATCGGCGGGAAATGTTTCACCCTGTCGAGGTCGGCCGCCTCCAACGCATGGTAAGCCACGGAGTTGGAAAGCGCAATCGTCGGCATGTAAAACGCCACACCAATGGTGTAAAGGGCGAAGAGCGGACCGAACTGCACGGCATCTCCCGCGCCCAAACCGTAAATACCGGCGCAAATCATCGCCGCGCCCGAAATCAAATGACTGATACCCAGCATTTTCTGTGCCTGAATCCACCGATCAGCGATAATGCCGATGATGGCCGGCATGAAGATGGAAACAATACCTTGTATCGAGTAGAAAATACCAATCTGCCGCCCTAACCCGTGCGTGTGCAGATAAGTGCCCATACAAGTCAAATACGCCCCCCAAACCGCAAACTGGAGGAAATTCATGAGAATCAGTCTGAATTTTATGTTCATATTCTTACAAAATTAAGTCTAAGTTTAAGTCTAAGTTCACGTCTAAGTCCAAGTCCCCAGGCTCACTTCACGTGAAAATCAAAAAGGCACTCGTCCTCAAGGTAACCCTGGAGACGGTCGTTGATATGCACAGGGCCCACTCCGACAGGCGTGCCAGTGAACAAAATGTCGCCCATCTTGAGCGTCATGAAGCGGGAGACGTACGAAATCAGCGTGTCGATGGAGAAGAGCATGTCGCGGGTGTGACCGGCCTGCACTTTCTCGCCGTTGAGCAGGAGATGGAAGTGGAGGTCCTGGACGTCCGCGAATTTCGTCTTGGGCACGAACTTGCCCACGACCGCCGAGCCGTCGAACGCTTTGGCGATTTCCCACGGTTCACCCTCGGCCATGCAACGGCGCTGGATGTCGCGGGCGGTGAAATCAACCCCGAGGCCAATTTCATCGTAGTACTTGTGGGCGAACTTCTCGGCGATACACTTCCCCAACCTGTTGATTTTCACGATAATCTCGGTTTCATAATGCACCTCGTCAGAAAAATCCGGCAGGAAAAAGGGACGGTTGCAGCGGGTGATGGCAGAATCGGGTTTCAAGAAGAAAACCGGTTTCGTCGGCACCGCGTTGTGCAATTCCGCCGCATGCGCCGCATAGTTCCGTCCAATACAGATGAATTTCATACAGGTTTAGAAAAAGTTGATGTTCAACGCGATTTCCACATAGCCCAAGTTGGCGCGCTGGTCCGCACCGCTGAGGCCGTTCGGGGCTTTCCCTTTGCCCTTGAAGTAGTTGGAGATACCGTGGACGTAATTGACCATCACTCCGGCGCGCATATTCGGCGTCACCGAATACTCGAAACCGAGGCCTGCAATCAAAGACTCCTTCAGCACCGAAGCCTCATGAGAGTCTTGTTTTTCCCGCGACCACATCTCCTCGCCAATCAAATAACTGTCCGTATTCGTCGCCTTGAGGTTGAAACTGTGGAGCAGTCCCACGTTGCCGCAGACGAAAAAGTTGTTGATAGAACCGGTCTTGAGGGTGATGGCCGTCGGCACGGTGAGGTAAATCGAACGGTAGGTGCGCATGGTCTGCGTGCTGTCGGCGATGCCTAACGATCCCACCGGTATGTTGTCCAAGAAACGCATCTTGCCGCCACAATGCTCCACAAAAAGGCCGGTGGAGAAATAGTAGCTTTTCTTTTCTGTAAGGTTGACGTTGAGGTTCACGCCATAGCGGGCGCCGAGCACGACACCGCTCTTCGAGTAGCCGGGCGTGCGGGCGTACATCCAGTCGAACGCGGGCGCAAACGTCACCCCGAAGTTGAGGCGGGATCCCTGACAAGGATCTTTGATAAAAGTCGCGGAAGGTCTCCGTCCTTTCTTCTCGGGAGCTTCCTGCGCGTAAGCCGCGCCGAGGACGGCAAACATCATTATCACGGATATGAGAACTGACTTTTTCATAATAGGTTTGGTTTTAAAATTCAGCCGCAAAAGTACAATTTTTGTTGAAATGGCGATTTGTGAATTGTGATTTGTGAATAGTGAATTGTGATTAGTGATTTGTGATTAGAAAGTAGGGATTAGAGCCGAGAATATAGTGGTTTAGTTATTGTCTAAGTCTAAGTCTAAGTCTAAGTTCTAAGTCTTAAGTCTTAAGTCTAAGTTCTAAGTCTAAGTTCTAAGTTCTAAGTCTAAGTCTAAGTCTTAAGTCTACGTTACCCGATAACAATTCCTCGCAAGCGAACTCCTAACTTCTAACTCCTAACTTCTAACTCCTAACTACTAACTCCTAACTGATCACGCTCCAGTTCGTGTCGCGTTGCATCAGTTTATCCAACGTCTCGGCGAGGCGCTTGTGCTCGGGCAGCGACAAATCCGGGTCTTTGTCGAGGATTTGCTGCGCGAAGTTGCGGGTGTATGCCACCAATTTCTCATCTTTGGTGAGGTCGGCGATCTTGAAATCGAGCATACCGCTCTGGCGCGTGCCCTGCAGGTCGCCGGGACCGCGCAGCTGCAGGTCGAAGTTGGCGATCTCGAAGCCGTCGTTGGTCTCCACCATGGCGTTCAGGCGCTTGCGGCCTTCGGTGGAGAGTTCGTACTTCGACATGAGGATGCAGTACGACTGGTTGCCGCCCCGGCCCACGCGCCCACGCAACTGGTGCAGCTGCGACAGTCCGAAACGCTCGGCATTCTCGATCACCATCACGGTGGCGTTCGGCACATCGATGCCCACCTCGATCACGGTGGTGGAGAGCAGAATCTGGATATGGTTTTTCTTGAAATGGTCCATGATGTAGTCCTTCTCCTCAGCCTTCATTTTGCCATGCACCACCCCGATGCTGTAGGTCGGCGGCGGGAAGCTGCGCTCGATGGCCTCGTAACCGGCTTGCAAGTCCAACAGGTCCAACGCCTCCGACTCCTGAATCAGCGGATACACGACATATACCTGTCTTCCTTCGGCAATCTGTTTCTTCATGAAGCCGAAAAGTTTAAGCCGGTCTTTTTCGTAAAAATGCTGGGTGACAATAGGTTTTCGGCCGGCGGGCAGCTCGTCGATGACGGAAACATCGAGGTCGCCGTAGAGGGTCATGGCAAGCGTGCGAGGAATCGGTGTGGCCGTCATCACCAAGATGTGCGGCGGGATGCTGCCGCTCTTGCGCCACAATTTCGCCCGCTGCTCCACCCCGAAACGGTGCTGCTCGTCAATCACCACTATCCCTAACTTGTTGAAGACCACGTTGTCCTCGATGAGCGCGTGCGTGCCGATGAGAATATCGACCTGACCGTTCTGCAAGTCCGTCAGAATCTGCCTGCGCTTGGCCGTCTTGGTGGAGCCGGAGAGGAACTCGACCTGCATTCCCAAAGGTTCCAACTGTTTGCTGATCTTTTCGTAATGCTGCGTGGCAAGTATTTCCGTGGGCGCCATCAAACAAGCCTGGAAACCGTTGTCCTTGGCCAACAGCATGCTGAACAGCGCGATGATGGTCTTGCCGCTGCCCACGTCGCCCTGCAGGAGCCGGTTCATCTGACGACCGCTGCCCACATCACCGCGAATCTCCCGAAGCACCCGCTTCTGCGCGTTTGTCAAATCAAACGGCAGACATTCTTTGTAGAACGTGTTGAAATAATGCCCGACTTGCTGGAAAAGATGACCCTGGAACTTTTTGTTATTTATCAACTTGAGCTTCAGAAGTTTAAGCTGCGTAAAAAAGAGTTCGTCGAATTTGAGGCGAAGGGTGGCCTGCGAGAGTTTCTGGCTGTCTTCGGGATAATGTATGTTGACCAACGCGTCACGGAGCGACATCAAGTGCAGCTCCTCCACCATCTCGCGAGGCATGGTCTCGGGAATGACATCCTTGACCTGGGCCAGCAAGTTAGCGGTCAATTTGGAAACCGCCTTGGAGTCGAGCGACTTCTTCTTGGCGGTGTCTGAAGTGTTGTAAAGCGGCTGGAATCGCAGGGAAACCGGGGAGTTTTGTTGCTGCGCCGGGTCGATGAGTTCCGGGTGGGTGATGTTCCAGCGTCCGTTGAACAGCGTCGGTTTGCCGAAAATCACGAACTCGGTGCGCGATTTCAGCACGTCCTGCACCCAACGGATGCCGTTGAACCACACCAATTCGATGGAACCGGTCTCGTCGGAAAATATCGCCGTGAGCCGCTGCGCCCGCATCTGCCCGACAATGCGCACATTCTGGATCTTGCCGCGCAACAGGATATACCCGCCGTCGTTCACAATGTCGCTCACGTGATACACGTGCGATTTGTCGATGTGCCGGTACGGGAAATAGTACAGCAAATCGTTGAAATTCTGGATGTTGAATTCCTTGCGGAGCACTGCTCCGCGCTTCTCGCCCACCCCTTTCAGAAACTCAATGGGCGTGTTTAGTAAGTCAGTGGTAGTAGTGGGCATTGCAATGGTTATAGATTGCTGAAATAGTTAGCAGTTAGTAGTTAGTAGTTAGCAGTTAACGGTCCATAGTTGACAAGCATTCCAATATTATCCTGCAAGAATCGTCAATCTCCTCATCCGAAATCGTCAGCGGCGGGGAGATGCGGAAGGCGGTGTCGCAGAAGAGGAACCAGTCGCTCATGATGCCGTGTTCTTTGAAAAGCGACATCATTTTGAAGAGTTTGTCGGAAGTGCCGAGTTCGACGGCCATGAGGAGTCCGCTGCGGCGGATTTCCAACACGTGCGGGGCGTCTTTCAGTGCATCCTCGTAGCGTTTGCCCTTTCGCTCGACATCCTTGACAAGGTCATTGTCAATAATATAATTAAGAGCGGCGAGTCCGGCGGCGCAACACACGGGATGTCCGCCGAAGGTGGTGATGTGGCCGAGCACAGGATTGCTTTGCAGGGAGTCCATGATCTCTTTGGAAGAGATGAACGCGCCGAGCGGCATGCCGCCTCCGAAGGCTTTGGCAAGGCAGACGATGTCGGGCGTGACCCCGTATTTCTGCATGGCAAACAGGCTGCCAGTACGTCCCATGCCGGTCTGTATCTCATCGAATATCAGTATCGTGCCGGTTTCGTCGCACCGTTTGCGAAGAGCCTGCAGGTAACCCTCTTTCGGAGGGATGACCCCCGCTTCGCCCTGCACGGGTTCCACCAGCACGCAGGCCGTCGCTTCATCAATGCGCTGCACGTCCTCGAAATTGTTGAACCACAGGTATTCCACATTGGGAAGAAGCGGTTGGAACGGGGCTTTCCAAGTGTCGCCCTCGGGGGAGGCCATCATGCTGAGCGAGCCGTGGTTGGAACCGTGGTAGGCGCAATGCATCGACAGCATCTTGTGGCGACCGGTATAGCGTTTCGCGAGCTTCAGCGCTCCCTCCACCGCCTCGCTGCCAGAGTTCACGAAATAGACGCTGTCCAACGGCTCGGGCAGCAGCTCCGCCATCTGCCGGGCATACTGCACCTGCGGTCGCTCCACCATCTCTCCATAGACCATAATATGCATATAGTCAGCCGCTTGCCGCTGAACCGCGGACACCACGGCGGGATTGGCGTGTCCCACGTTGTTCACCGAGACGCCCGACACGAGGTCGTAGTAGCGTTTTCCCTCGGGAGTATAGAAAAAGACGCCCTCCGCACGCGCCACCTCCAACATAAGCGGCTCCGGCGAGGTCTGTCCCACATGTTCCAAGAATTGCTGTCGCAGTGTTTTCATTTTTCAAAATTTGATGCAAAGACACTTTCTTTCAAACGTTCACCCCTTCCCTACCCCTGCATCGATTTTTCCAGTTCGCGGGCGTGGGCGAGAAATTCCTCGACGGTCATCTCCTTGAGGAAAACCAAGCCGTGGGTGGCGCGCAGCACAGGACTCGGGTTTTGGAAGAAGAACGGCTTGCCGAGCAACAGCTGCACGTTCTTGAGTTGCTCCACCCAAATGCTCTGCGCCAACGTGCTGAACTTGCCGTCCAACTTGTAGCTCGGGAACGAAGCGTCCACCTGGCTGAGGTAGCAGTTAGCGAAAGCCTCGTTGAAGGCGCTGATGTCATTGAGCGACACCGGCACGATATGCGAGACCTCCGACGGGTGGTATTTGTACCACACATTCCGATAACCCCAAATCCTGAGGTCAGAGGTGTCGTGCTCGTCGCGCCAAAGACGGACAGCGTCGGCGATGGCCTGCAGCACCTTGTAATGCGTGTCGGGGCCGCTGCCCTCGGGGTCGAAGGCGAGCGTGATAACGTCCGGCTTTATGGCACGGAGCTCCTCTAAAATCGGCATCACGTCGCGGGTGCGGTTCGGGTTCTCGGTGAAGATGTCGCCCTTGTAGAAACCGAGGCGCAGATGGTGGACGCGATCCTGCATCATGCCGAAATGCCCCCACACCAGCTCTTCCTCGAACTCGCGGATCATGCCCTTGAGTTTCTGGATGTCGGCGGGCATCTTCTGACCGTCGTAACAGCTTTTCGTGAACGAGATAATCTCCATCAACTTGTCGTCAAGCGCCTGCACGGAGTCGATCTGCCAGATCTCCACGATGTCGCGCACGAGCCGATGGGCGAAACCGCGCAGGAACTCCTTGCGCTGCTGCGACGCGATTTTGATCAGTGAATGATAGACATCCTTTTCGCGTTTGAGCTTGTAACCCTCTGTGAAGAAGTTCGGGTAATAGACCATCTGGATCAGGCCCTGGCGCAACAGATGCAACGTGTAGGCAAGATGTTTAATGAGGAAGCGGTTGGTGACGGCGTTGAAGCCGGAGGTCATGATGGAGAAATGCAGTTCGTTGGACTCGTCGCCGGCGATATGTTGCAGGTAAGGCAACATGCCGAGCAGGATGTCGTCGTGGTGAGGCGCGGTGTTGTAAATCACCTTGCCGCGCACCGGCGCCATGCCCCTTTCAATCTTCTTCGTGATGGAATCGATGCTTTCCTGCACCGTCTGCAGGCCCAAATCGGGGATCATGCGGCAGAAAGTGTCGTTCTGCAAGTCCTCCAACGTGAGTTTGTCGCTGAACTTGTCGATGTTCCGACAAAGATCCAGCACGGCGCGATCACTTTTCTCCTGGCTCCATTCACCAGCCGTATAATACTGGTTCACAGAATCTTTCAGCATCGAAGCGGCACCTGCGGTAAGATAAAAACGGGCGTTGGGCATTTTAGCCAGCACAGAAGCGGGATACTGGTTGCAAGGTTTTTCCTCGAGGGCAAGCCGCACCATTTCGGCTTTGGCCTCGCCGGCGGCGAAAATGATGGCCACAGCGTCGGGATTGCTGGTGATGGTGTGCAGGCCGATGGTGATGACGGGACGGAAGCGGGACACCTCGATGCCGCCGAGGTCGCCCGCCGCGGCGGCAGCTGTTTCAAAGTTGGTGGCCGTCAACCGCGTGGTGGAGTGGAAATCGCTGCCCCGCACGTTGAAAGCGATATGGCCGTCAGGACCGATGCCACCGAGGAAGAACCCGATGCCGCCCATGTCCTTGATTCTCTGCTCGTAGCCGCTGCACCAGTCGTCAATCATGAAGATGGAACGTTGCTGCAGACGCTCACGCTCGCTCTTGGCCTCGCGATAACGCAACGAAAGGTCCACCCGCTGGTCAGGGAACACCTCACCGAAATGCAGCCCGTCAGCCAACGGAATCTCGTCGCAGTTGATGAAAATGCCCTTGTTGACATCCAACCCGAATCCTTCGACGTAGAATTTCTTCACGTAGTTGCAGAAACTGTTGTGTTGCGCCGGACTGATGGGGTAAAACTCGTCGATCTGCACGAATCGCAGCCCGGAAAGCACCGGCCTCCGCGTAATGTGCAACCCATGGCTCTCTCGGAAAACCTTCCCCTCGGGCGTGTCCCATTCCGACAGTATCTTCTTCACCCACGTGATGAAATATTCCGGCGTCTTTCCTGTCGGCAAACTGATGACCCCTTCAGGGTTCTCATCCACCCATTCGAGGAAACGCAACGCCGTCAAAAGCCCCAAAGTCGGGAAATTGTCAACGGTGATATAAGGAATATTGGTCTGGAATCGTTTGTTGGCATTCCGCAGATAAAACTGTTCTACTGAAGTGTAATTATCCATATTCTAATAAGTTATCAATTTTCACTAACGGTCGCAAAGGTAAAAAATTAATCGGCAAACAACCTGAAAAAAAAAAAAATTTTTTTAGTTATACTGTTTTTAAAAAAAATGTTATTTTTGCAGGTGCTTTAAAAACGGGCATTTTGAATGAAAAAAAACGGGACTCTCGCATTCTGGCAAAGGCTTTCAAACGACCATAAAACAATACGGATCACGATAGATTGTCCGGACAAAAGCGCAAAAACTAAAAAAAGATTGTAAAATTCACCATTATGAAATTAAAGAAGGAAAAAGTCATGTTAGTGGACAGCAGCGACAACCTGCGCCACGTAATCAAAGATTATCTGGAAATGTCCGGCTACGAAGTCATCGATTTCAAGGACGGCGGTGAGGCGGACGAGCAATTCAACAAAGGGTTGTACGACATCTGCATCATCGACGTGGCGTTGAAACGTTACGACGGCTTCAAGTTGCTGTCAAACATGCGCAAGGTGGATAAAAACGTGCCGATCATCGTCCTCTCGTCGTTCACGGCCAAAGAGGACCGCATCAAGGGGTTCATGCTGGGCTGCGACGACTACGTTTCCAAACCGTTCAGCATCGAGGAGTTGGGATTGCGCATGCAGGCCATCCTTCGTCGCTGCCAGGCCAACGCGCCGCGTGAATATGTCTCCGAAGACGAGACCATCAAGTTCGGCAATTTCCTGCTCAACTACACGGAAATGCAGCTGATCCACCCGAAGGTCACCCGCACGCTCACCCGCAAGGAGTGCGAACTGCTCAAACTCATGCTCGACCACAAGAACAAGCTCGTGCCCAGAGAGATCATCCTCCGCGAGGTCTGGGGCGAAGACGACAACACCACCTCCCGCAGCATGGACGTCTTCATGACCAAGCTGCGCGGCTACCTCATCATCGACTGCGAGGACAAGGTGCTGCCCAAGGAACCCGGCCAACGCAAAACCAAATACGAGAACGGCTACCAGCCCACCGTCGAGATTTGCAACATCCACGGCACCGGCTTCATGTTGAGAGTGCTGGAGAACTAAGACTTAAGACATAGGACTTTTGATTTAAGACTTTTGCTTTTTTGGACATCACTAATCACAAGTCACTAGTCACAAGTCGCAAAACGAACTATTAATACAATTAGAACAGTGATTACCATGTCGAATATAGACAGATTGTTTGCAAGCGTGGCCCAAAAGGGTCACGTTTGTGTTGGATTAGACACGGATGTGTCATACTTGCCCGAGAAGCTGGCCCAGGAGTTCCCGGGGGTCGAAGACGGCTTGTTCGCCTTCAACAAGGCCATCATTGACAGCACGTTGGACGTGAGTGCGTGCTACAAAGTGCAGATCGCCTACTACGAGGCTTACGGTCTGGCCGGCCTGCGCGCCTACGCCCGCACCCTCGCCTACCTGCGCGAGAAGAAGGCCGTCATCATCGCCGACATCAAGCGCGGCGACATCGCCAAGACCGCCGAAATGTACGCCAAGGCGCACTTCACCGGCGAATTCGAGGCCGACTTCATTACGCTGAGCCCATACATGGGACTCGACAGCCTGTCACCGTATCTTCCTTATATCAAAGATAATGGCAAAGGTGTGTTCGTGCTCATCCGCACCTCCAACGAAGGCGCGAAGGACATCGAATACCTGCCCACGGAGAACGGCAAGCGCGTCTATCACGTCGTGGGCGAGAAGTTGCAGGCCATGGGAAAGGAATTCCTCGGAGAGTGCGGCTACTCGGCCGTCGGCGGCGTGATGGGCTGCACCCATCCTGACGAAGCGGCGGAAATCCGACAGGCGCTCGACACCACCTTCTTCCTCATCCCCGGCTACGGCGCCCAGGGCGGCAAGGCCGAGGACATCGCCAAGTACCTCCGCAACGGCAACGGCGGCGTGGTCAACTCCTCCCGCGGCATCCTCCTCGCCTACCGCAAGCAGGACAACGGCGCCGACCACTTCGCCGACTGCGCCCGCGCCGAAGCCATCAGAATGAGAGACGATATTTTAAAATGGTTATAGGTTATTGGTTATTGAAGCTGACAATTCAAGGAACAAAAACAATGTCAGGGTTAATTGTCATTCATAATTCTTAATTCTACATTCTTAATTCTTAATCGAAAATGGGTATTTCCATGCAAATCCTCGGCCTTCTGGCCAGTCTTACGTTCCTAGTCGTGACCCACGAACTCGGGCATTTCACTTTCGCGAAGATTTTCAAGACCCGCGTGGACCAGTTCTACGTATTCTTCAACCCCGGCATTTCCCTGATCCGGATGAAGCGTTTCGACGGCAAGTTCCATTTCAGCTTCTTCTCCGGCAAAGCGCCCGAAGAGTGGGACAAGCACCCCGAATCCACCGAATGGGGACTCGGCTGGCTGCCCCTCGGCGGCTATTGTTCCATCAACGGCATGGTCGATGAGAAGACCAAAGCCTCAGACTTGGCCAGCGAAGTGCAACCCTGGGAGTTCCGCGCCAAACCCGCCTGGCAGCGCTTCTTCATCATCATCGGCGGCGTGCTCGTCAACTTCCTCACGGCTATCATTATATATATATTGATGTGCTTCACGTGGGGCAGCGACTACATCCCGCTCGAAAAAGCCACATACGGACTCGAGTTCTCGCAGGAGATGCAGGACGCCGGCTTCCAAAACGGCGACAAGGTGCTAATGGTTGACACTATGCACCCGCAGACCCTCGGCGACTTCGCCAACACGGTGCTCCTCGACAACGTGAAGACCGTCACCGTGGAGCGCGACGGTCAGGAGGTGGTCATCGACATTCCGAAAGATCTGCCCCGCAAGGTGGTGGGTGCAGGCAGCTCGTCGCTCTTCTGCAACTACCGCATCCCGTTCGTCGTCGACAGCGTCTTGGCAGGCACACCCGCTGAATCCGCCGGCCTCATGAAGGGCGACTCGCTCGTCGGCATCAACGACTCCGCGATGTTCTGCTTCTTCGATTTCAAAAAGACCTTCATGGAGAACAAAGGCAACGAACTGCAAATCGACTACATGCGCGGCGACAGTCTCTGCCATGCGGCCGTCACCCTCGATTCGCTCGGCAACATCGGGGTGGCATACAAGCAGCCCGCCGACTTCTTCGAAGTGGTGCACGTCGATTACAGTTTCTGGCAGTCCATCCCCACCGGCACGAAACAGGGATTCTCCACATTGGGCAACTACGTGAAGCAGTTCAAGATCATCTTCACCAAAGAGGGCGCAACGCAGTTGGGCAGCTTCCTGACCATCGGCAGCATCTTCCCGAAAGTGTGGGATTGGTACCGCTTCTGGAGCATGACCGCCCTACTCGGCATCATCCTCGCCTTCATGAACATCATCCCGATTCCCGGTCTCGACGGCGGCTACATCCTCTTCATTCTCGTGGAGATGATCACCGGCAAGAAACCCTCCGACAAGTTCCTCGGCATCGCCAACACCATCGGCTTCGTGCTGCTCATCGCGCTGATGGTCTATGCGTTAGGGCTTGACTTCCGACGGTTCCTCTTCAAATGACCTTCCAAGAGGGCTGCAGGCCCGACACGTGTCAACCCAGGGTGAAGCGAAGCGGAGCCCTGGGAACGACAGACAGGGCGAAGCGAGCCCTGGGACATCCAAACCGAAAAACGCAAACCGAATGAATAACACCGAACTCAAAACCGAAATCGCTCGCCTGAAGCGCGAGAAAAACGCCATCATCCTGGCGCACTACTATACCCTGCCCGAAGTGCAGGAAGTGGCCGACTTCGTGGGCGACAGCCTCGGTCTGGCCCGCAAGGCCGCCGAAACCCAGGCCGACATTATCCTCTTCGCCGGCGTACACTTCATGGCGGAGACGGCCAAAATCCTCAACCCCACGCGCAAAGTGCTCGTGCCCGACATGAGCGCGGGCTGTTCTCTGGCGAACAGTTGCAAGGCCGAGAAACTCGCCGAATTCAAGGCGAAACACCCCGACCACAAGGTGTTGGCATACGTCAACTGCACGGCCGCGGTGAAAGCCCAGTGCGACTTGATCGTCACCTCCGGCAACGCCTTAAAACTCGTTAACCAGCTGCCCAAGGACGAGAAAATCATCTTCGTGCCCGACGGCAACCTCGGCGACTACATCAACCGTATGACGGGTCGCGAGATGCTCCTGTGGGACGGTGCCTGCTGCGTGCACGACCACTACGAAGTGGAGGATTTGGAGAAGGCCAAGGCAGAGCATCCCAACGCCATCGTGGTGGCGCACCCCGAGTGCCGCCGCGAGCTGCTGGAGAAGGTCGATTTCATCGGCTCCACCGCCGCCATGCTCAACTTCATCGGCGAAAGCGACGCCAAGGAGTTCATCGTGGTCACCGAGAGCGGCATCATCTACGAGATGCAGAAGCGCAACCCCGACAAAAAGCTCTACACGCTCTACAACGGCGCGGTCAAGCACGACTGCGTGAACATGAAGAAGAACAACCTGTTGAACATCTACGCCGCCCTCCTCGAGGAGCAACCGGAGCTCATTATGGACGAGGAGCTGAGGAAGAAGGCGTTGGTGCCGATACAGAGGATGCTGGAACTCAGTTAGCAGTTAGCAGTTAGTAGTTAGTAGTTAGCAATCACAGCGGCTAACGAAAATCTTCCGGTCGAAGGGCCATTCCCCTTCTATTTTAGAAGGGGTGGCCGAAGGCCAGGGTAGTAATATAAAACATCTTCCTTGAGCAGCCTCGAAGAGGCAAGATTTCAGTAACCCCACATAAGGCATCGGCCGCAGTGTGGGGCACAACCGCACCGCGAGGCAAGCGGAAGACACGCCACTATATTTTCAGAAAAAGATTTTTTCAAACCTATACTTTAAAATATTTTGGATAATTTAAAGTTATGGTTTATAGTATACGATTATTTAAATTTTAAAACATTGAAAATGAACATATTTCATTCTTATATGCAATACAATCAGTAAAAACATCAATATTGAAATCTTTTCTGTGATGGAATTCTTTGCAGACCTTTGGTCTGGAAAAATATATTGATTATCTTTGCCGCATCAAAATCATACTAAAGATGAAAAGGACAGCATGCTTTTTGTTGATAATATACACTTTTCTGTCCGGCGCACTGCGGGCACAGAACCAAACTGACTTGAGTGAGATTCTGAACCAAATCAGCGCCGACAGCGTATATGCGACGGTGCAGGATCTGCAGAACTTCGGCAGCCGTTTGGCGGTACAAAATGAAAACAATCCTGACGGCAATCGGGATGTTGCTGATTATATTATCCAACGTTTGGAGAGATATGGTGTCACAACGGAACTTGACTCGTTTGCTGTGGGTAATACCGTAGCATACGGATTATGGATTGACCAATGGTTCTACAATGTCAAAGGCGTTTTGCCTGCAGACAATCCCATTGATGACTCAATCGTACTTGTGGGTGCCCACATGGATGCCATCGCATTTAACAGCAACAATTATTATGTAACCGCTCAAGTACCTGGGGCTGATGATAATGCTTCCGGTGTGGCCGTGATGCTTGAATTGGCACGCATCTGTCACGCAAACAAAATCCAATTCAGCCGCAACATCCATTTCATGGCTTATGATGCGGAAGAATTCGGTCTATGGGGAAGCGAAGCTGACGCTTATAAACGCAGCAAGGCGGGCGACAAAATCGCTCTGATGATGAACAACGACATGGTGAGCAACCCGCCCGATGGCGATTGGCGACTTCTGCTTCGCTGGTACGACAATGCCGTGGATGTGTTAATGCGCGCCTCTTCCATTTGCGAACAATACACTGACCTACTTCCCGTTACCTTACCCGACTCCGAAAATATGCTGAGAGCAACAAGAAGCGACAGCTACTCTTACTACGAGTATGGTTTTCGTGCAACTTACGCCAGTGAATATACCTATCCTTCTACATATCACACGGCCTACGATGTAACCGACTCCTGTAATTACGCCTATCTCGCCGAAGTTGCCCGGTACAATATGGCGATGCTTGCCACCTACGCAGGTTCCGTCTCCTGGATTATTCCAGAGGAACCTCCCACCGTCACCACAACACACGTCTATCCGAATCCTACTTGCGGGAAGGTCACGGTACAGTTCCTGTTGGAGCAGAACTCACCCGTCGGCATTTCCGTGCTCGACTTGAGTGGCCGCACGTTGCTACACTATGACAACGGAATCCAGTCTGCCGGCATCTACCATTCGGAGTTGGATCTTTCAGTCTTGTCCGCTGGTTTGTACCTCTGCCAGATTCGCACGGACAAGGGTGTCGAGACACTGAAGGTGCTGCGACGGTAATTAGACTTGAAATTTAAGATTTAAGACTTAAGACGTGAGACGTAAGACTTTTGGGGAATCTGGAAAGGTTCCCTTTTTTCTTATTATTAAAAAAACCATTTATTTCCAAGGATGGCCTTTCGGTCAATCTTTCGCGTCCCTACCCCGCCCTTCGGGCACCCCTTCCTTTGGAAGGGGAATTGGAGGCGACCGCTATTGTTCTCGCATATCGGACGCAATGGCTGGCCGCTGCCAATCTATCTATTGCCTATTGCCTTTTCCCTATTCCCTAAAAAATCGTATCTTTGCGGCCTCAAAATTCCGACCGAAAGATGAAGAAAAACGTGTTCTTGACCGGCGCGACCGGCACCATGGGATGGGAAGGGCTCAAAGAGCTGCTCCGCTATCCCGAACAATATGACGTGACCATCCTGGCGCGCAAAAGTCCCAAGAATGAAAAGAAACTGGCCCCCATTGCGGACAAAATCCGTATCGTGTGGGGCGACCTTATGAACTACGACGACGTGCTGCGCGGCGTCACCGGCGCGGACATCGTGTTGCACGTGGGCGGCATGGTCTCCCCCTCGGCGGACTATTTCCCCGAAAAGACCCTGAAGGTCAACGTGACCGCGGCGCAAAACGTGGTCAAGGCCATCCTCGCGCAACCCAACGCCGACGA
>Ga0247611_10001952_pt1 | contig 35138 bp, 34 predicted proteins | sample 177DNAGHGhighgp2_FD_192422 | JGI IMG/M metagenome (GOLD analysis project Ga0247611, IMG submission 192422) | Sheep rumen microbial communities from Palmerston North, Manawatu-Wanganui, New Zealand - 1770 DNA GHGhigh gp2 | ecosystem: Host-associated > Mammals > Digestive system > Stomach > Rumen... | reverse complement strand
AAGCCGAAGCCCGTAGTGCGCTGCACAAAACTGGCCCCGATGCTCAACAGGAATATGGCTATCACAACACTACTCATCGTTATTCGGTCAAGAAAAAAAGTATTTCTCTACCATTGCTTGCAGCTGGTCTGGAGTAAGGTTGGCGATACCAGTCTTCTCAATCAGCGCAAACTCCTCTTTGTTCTTGCCTATAACGAACTTACGTTCCTTTCCATCAATCTCAGCAAACAGATGGTAGTTACCTTTGTATGCCTGTTCCATGCGGATGTTGAAAACCGAATGACCGTTCATTGAGAACTCAGGCAATTCGGATTCATCCCATTCTCCCCATGCTTTCAGGTGGTCAATGATGGTAGTTTCTACCCTACCCGTCCATTGCTCAGAGACACCATATTTCGTGGCAATAGCCCTGAACTGCTTCAGAGACACTACCACATCACGGATAATGGCATCTGGTCGGCGTATGCCGTTGTCACGCGCAAATTGGATGGCATCCTCACGGGTAATTCCACGGAGCTTGGCCCTGATATACAGGCAGTGATCCTCGTTAGGCAAGAAGCCACCATTATCTATGATATAGGTGATATCATAGGCAGGTGACAGTCGCCAACTGCCATCCTCATCCATGATGAACGAGAAGTTCTTGTTATGGTCATCGGTATTGTTGGCCAGAATATTGAAGACCATTCTGCGGAACACCTCCTGGCAGTCGGATTCAGGCAGATGCAACTTACGGCAAACGGCAATCAGCTGCTCATAGCTGTCAGCATCAGGACTGATGGCAGCCAGCGTCTGCGTATAAATCTTCCTCTCGCCGTCACGATCGAAACGTTTGGTGATGAAATGGTTGTTACCGTCAACGGTATATAGCTCCGATGGCATCATGCGGATTCCTGCCATCGTGGCCAGTTCATAGTAAGTCATCTCCAGTTCAGCCGAACTGTACTGTGTATTGCCGAACTTCAGCAGACAGTAGTCGTAGTTCTTCAAGCCGGATATCTGACCACTGCGAATCTCACCTGTCTTCCGGTTGATGGCAATGATGGCCTTCGGCTGACGGCCACCTGCAGATGTGCCGACAGTCAGCAATGACTGCATGGTGATGTTTTCATCAGGCATGATACGAGCCTGTTCCCTCTCTGTGTAGATACGTTCTGCCAAATCAGCCAATGACTTCATATCAATCTTCTGAGCTTTGTGTTCACGGGAAAACTCAGGTTGGAACTCCAAGGCTCCCATACCACGTTTGCCAATAAACGAGAGTTTGTCCAAAGGCGTGATGTCGGCATTGGCCAGATGGTTCTGTTGTCGCCAAAGGTCGAAGAGCTGATTACCCCAGGCATCAGGCAGTGAGTCTGCAACAAACGCTGGCAACTTCTGGTATATCTTGGCATCCTCACCCCAAACAGGCGCAAGTCCTCGTGCTCCATCGATGGGTGCAACCAAGGGAGAAATGTTCAGACCTCGCTTGATCCACTCAGGGTTATACATGAAATAAGCCAGCCTCCTGCGCTCATCCCATGCCAATCTGCCTATCTCTTCTCCCCAAAGGATAACTTTCAATGAACTTATCATAACAGCCTACTTCTTATTTGTGTGACGTATTCTCTGTGCCTTCTTCTCTTCCCTGCGAACAAGGTAAGGTGACTCAGGCAGCTCTGGCAGCACATCGTCCAAAGCATTCACCTGACCAACCACCCTGAGAAGCAAGATGAAGGTGGACAAAGACAAACTGTTTGCCGTACCATTCTCAAACTTGTGGATGGTGGTCAAACCGATGCCTGACTGCTCTGCCACCTCCTTCTGGGTGAGGTTGCAGCGCATCCTGTATTCCTTGAACCGTGAACCAAGCAATCGAACCAGTTCTGGCGTAGAATATTCATAAAAGTCTGCCATAATTGATGTATTTATTATTCAATAAACTGATATTTATATATCGTTTTTATAATTTATCTTCACTTTTTTGATATTTAACGCTGCAAAATTAAGCATTATTTTCCAATCAAACAAACTTTTTCGGGTAAATATGCGATTCTGGAGTCCACTTTTAACATTCAACGTCGTAAGACAGGATTTCGGTCAAGAAAAAAAATCAGGTTTAAGGTTTAGGTTTAACCATGTATAATACATGCCTTCATAACCTCAATCAAACATACCTGAATCACATGGTGGGTTTAGTTTACCTCTTATATGTATATAAGCCTCTCTAAACTTAAACCTAAACCCCTGAGGCACAACCTGAGGCGATTTTTTCTTTTGACCGAAAAAACAGTTGCAAAGATGCGGCTCTTTGAAATAAAAGTCGTACCTTTGCAACCGACAAGATCGATGGTAAGAGATCGATTCGAGTCAAAACGGGAAAACGGATGGTTAAACTTGTTTAAAACTGAAATTTCCTGACATCAGGCTAAAATCCGTAAAAACTACGGACAAAGCAGACAAAAACCACCACTGCCCGTCACTATGAGGCATTCGTAAGTCTCTCAAAAACAAATTTTTAGAAAGGGTTTATCCTATTTCTACCTTTTCGTTATAACTAACTGATTTTCAGCAACTTACATTTTCTGCGTGGGCAAATAGTGCGCGACTTCATGCCTAACATCGAAGCGATTAATGATTATTAATCGTAGCCTTGACCTGTGCCATGTTGCTGCGCGAGACGGGGAGCGATTCGTGGCAGTGTTTGATGAGCAGTTGCGTGGAGCCGGAATGTGAGACAATCTGTTCTACCTGACCAAGATTGACCAGGAAGGCGCGATGGCAGCGGACAATCATCGGATAGCCCTGCAGCGTTTCCTCCATCTGCTTCATCGTAGCGCGAAGCATGTCTGTATGCACCTGTCCGATTCCCGACGTTCCGTCGCCCGCTCGAACTTGTTCGCTTGCCCCAGCAAGAACCCGTGGCCTTTCGCAGAGATGGTTCACCTTGACGTAGTTGCCAACGGCCTCAATAAATAATAGGTGGGATATCTGGAGCGTCACCGATTCGTTGGTAGTGCCGGTGAGTGTTAGCTCCTGCGGACGGGATTTCTCTGTTGGTTCTTCCACTTCGTTTACCACAGAAATAACCTGCTCGTGAACTTCGGATTTGACATCCGTATCAACTGTCGGGCTGGTCGTAGGCATGCTTAACAAGTATTTCTCCTGCATTTCCTTCAACTCCTCGTTTAGCAATCTTGTCTCTTCCAGTTCCATTGCCAGATACTTGCTACGGTACTTAAAGCGCCAGTAGAGGCCGATGGCGAAGGAACAGAAGGCGATGATGACGAGGGTTTCGAGGAAATTAACGACAGAAAACTGATTACCCGCTACACGGTCGCTCAGCACGAAGTGGCGATAAAGGCAGATGCCCAAAGCTACGAGTGGCGTGTTGATGAACTGGAACCAAAGGTTGCGGCGGATGATGTATTCAGCACCATTCTTGAACGACCTCGGCATCTTGACGATATACTTCAAAATAATATCGGTCATCATGCAGATTGAGAAACCTATCACGCCCAAAGCTACCAAATGTACGTAGGCCTGCCACTGCCATGCATCCAATCCGAAGGGTTTGAACACGGCCAGCGCCACCACTATAAAAGTGGTGCTAATGATCCTTGTTGTTATCGTTTCAATTCGTCCCTGCTTCATACAAGCCGCAAAATTACAAAGAAACGAGCGAAAAGCCAAACCATTCCTCACATTTCTGCCATTTGTCATACCATCCATCACATTTCCATGCTGTTTATCCCAGAAATTTGGAGGGATAAGCAGTACGCCGTACCTTTGCAGCGAGTTTAAAAATGATAGTTATGAAAACAAGAACGATTATCGGAATTATTTTCATTGTGGCCAGTCTGCTGAAGCTGGCGACCATCTGGGGCTTTATACATTGGTGTTGGTTTGCACAAGTCACCGAGCAGCCCTGGGCAACTTATTTCTGCATCTTCGTGGTGCTCTATGTGGGTGTTCATCTGATTATTGACAGCTACCGTCGCGACCCAGACCAGTGGCTCCGGCGTCCGCTGCCCATCGGTGAGGATGGCAAACGCATCTGCTGCTCTGTTCACTATGGCGGCGACGAGTACGTCTATCGCGGCGAGGCGTTCCACGGTGCCCGTCTCGATGCCTTCTGCGGCGGTATCCGTATGGACCTGCGCGAGGCCGTCATCACCGAGGACGAGGAAATTGACATCCAAACCTTCTGTGGCGGCATCGAGCTCTTCGTGCCCACCCATGTCAATGTCGTAGTGAAGAGCCGCAGCTTCATCGGCGGTGTCGGCAACCATGCCACACATACCGCTGACCCGAAAGCTCCCACCATCCACATCGTCGCCAGCAACTTCCTCGGCGGTGTAGACGTGAAGAATTAAATTTCTTGGAAAACTATGTAGTTTTTAGGCTGCACCCTGCGTCTAATGAGTAAAATGTTGAATATTAAACATATTAAGCAATGATTAAGAAAGTGTTTTTCGCCGTAGCCCTCGCTCTTGTCAGCTTGGCAGGCACGGCACAGAATCTGAGGGGTAACATGGACCCGAGTGTGAAACCTGGTAATGACTTCTGGCAGTATGCCGTAGGCGGATGGCTGAAGGCGAACCCGCTGGATGCGCAGCACCCTGAGAACGGGGCGTTCACTGACCTGTACGAACTGAACAATGACCGCATCAGCAAGCTCATCATGGCATATGCTGAGAAGAAGAATCTTCCGCAGGGTTCCGATGGACAAAAGATAGGTGCACTCTACCGTCTCTACATGGACAGCGTGAGCCGTAACAAGATGGGCTACGAACCGATTATGCCTTATCTGAAGCAGGTACGCGAGGTACAGACCCGCGACGAGGCGTTGCGCCTGATGTATGCCCTCGATGCCAAGGGATTTAATACAGCTCCCTTCGGCCTCAGTCTGAGTCTGAACCCGTTCAACTCGTCGGAGTATATGATGTTTGCGGGACATGGTGGCGCATCGCTGCCCAAGGAGTATTATGACCAACCTAACGAGCAGCAGCAGGCTACCGTCACCGCCGTCAAGAGCCTGAATAAGGACTATCTGAAGATGGTGGGCTACAGCGATGCTGCCGCTGAGCAGAAGATGCAGGCCGCATGGGCCATAGAGTATAGGATAGGTATGAAGACACTCGACCAGGTGGCACGTCGCGATCCAATGGCCACGAACCATCCGATGCCGTGGGAGCAGCTGCTCAACGATTTCAAGGGCATCGACTATGTGGCCTATCGTGATGCATTGAGTCTGCCGAAGGACATCGACGTGGTGAACGTCGGCGAGTTCGATGCGATACATGAGGTAGAGAAAGTGCTGGTCGAGACGAGTGTCGAGGACTTGAAGTCATATATGGAGTTGCACGTCATCCAGGCCTACAGCGGGTTCCTGAGCGATGCCTTCACCGACCGTGCCTTCGAAGCCTCGAAAGTCATCAGCGGCGTGCAGGAGCAGCAGCCCCGCTGGAAGCGTGCCGTCGCCACCATCAGCGAAAGTCTGGGTGAGACCATCGGCAAGCTCTATGTCAAGGACTACTTCCCTGAGACCTGCAAACAACGCGTCTATCGTCTGGTGAAAGACCTGCAGCAGGCCTTCGAGGACCGTCTGAAGGAGAACACATGGATGAGCGACTCGACTAAGGCCAAGGCACTGGAAAAACTCCACGCCATGCACATCAATGTGGGCTATCCCGACAAGTGGCAGGACATGGAGAAGTTTGTCGATATCCGCGAGACGGAGAATCTCGTCGAGAACTTCATCCGCATCAGGCAGGAGTCGCGTCAGGCCCAACTGCGCAAATACTGGCACCAGCCCGTCGACAAGACCATGATGCCCTGCTCGCCGCAGACGGTCAATGCTTTCTATCACCCGCTCTTTAACAGCATCAACTTCCCCGCCGCCATCCTGCAGCCCCCGTTCTTCAACCCCGAGGCAGACTACGTCTCGAACTACGGCGCCATCGGTGCCGTCATCGGCCACGAGATGACCCACGGCTTCGACGACCAGGGCTGTCAGTTCGACAAGGATGGCAATCTGGCTAACTGGTGGACGGCTGACGACAAAGCCCGTTACGATGAGCGCACCAAGGTCATCGCAGACTGGTTCTCGGAGCAGGAAGCTGTGCCAGGACTGAAGGTAAATGGCCAGAAGACCCTTGGCGAGAACGTCAGCGACAATGGTGGTCTGAAGATTGCCTATCGTGCCGTTGAGAACCGCATGAAGCAGGAGCCCCTCGGCATCGTCGACGGCTTCACCCCCGCCCAGCGCTTCTACCTTGCCTACGCCCGCGTCTGGGCCTGCAACAGCACACCTGAGTACACCGCTATGCTCGTCAACAGTGACGTTCACTCACCCGCTCGTCTGCGTGTGATGGCCGCCCTCCCGATGATTGACACCTGGTACGAGGCTTTCGGCATCAAGTCTGATGCCAAGATGTTCATCCCCCAAGAGAAGCGGGCATTAGTGTGGTAAATACTACAAATAGCACAGATTAAGGAGTCCCTAAGGGGCTCCTTTTTTCATGCCATTCGTCACAGATTTACCGTTTATCACACCGTTCGTCACAAACCCCTGCATAATATCCCATTTATGCAGGGGTTTCTGCAACTATAAGTACCTTTGCAGCGTCAAACAGACGAAAATTTAAAATACAAATGATATGAAGACAATGAGATTCGCAGCACTGATGGCTGCAATGATGATGACGATGACAATGGCCGCCAAGACACAAGATTGGGGCGGACGAGTGATTGACGAGAAGGGCGAGCCGATGCCTTTCGTGAATGTTGTGCTGCTGTCGCTGCCCGACTCGGCTTTCGTGCAGGGTGCGACGACGGACATGGACGGTGTGTTCAAGATTGTGACGGATGTCAACGAAGGATTGTTCAAGGTGACCAGTGTGGGCTACCAGACCTTATATATAAACGCGGGTGAGGGGCTGACCATCCAGATGAAGGAGGACACGCAGCTGCTCAGTGAGGTTGTGGTGAAGGGCCAGTTGCCAAAGACTCACGTGAAGGGCGACGCCATGCGCACCACCGTAGCCGGAACGATACTGGAGAAGGCCGGAACGTTGAGCGATGCACTCTCGAAGATTCCGTCGCTTGAGGCTGAGCGCGACGGCGGCGTGAAGGTGCTGGGGCGTGGCGATGCCGAGGTGTATATCAACGGTCGACGGGTGCAGGACATGAAGGAACTCTCGCGCCTGCGCTCTGACCAGATTCAGCACGTCGATGTGGTTCAGAACCCTGGTGCCCGCTATGCCGCCTCGGTGAAGGCCGTCGTGCGCATCACGCTGAAAAAGGCGCAGGGCGAGGGCCTGAGCTTTCAGAACAGCACGCAGTATATGTACCAGTATGGCCGTTCGCTGAATGATAACCTCATTGCCAACTACCGTACAGGCGGCCTCGACGTGACGGCCTCATTCTGGGCAGGAACCTACAATCACTACAAGGGTTTGCAGGACAACGACCTGACCTACTACGTGGGGTCCGACCAGATGACGGGTCACTCCACCCAGGAGACCAGACGACCCTGGCACGCATGGTTGCCGCAGTTGCAGGTGAACTACATGGTCGATGAGAACCACACCTTCGGCGCCTACTACAAATTCGACCGCACGCCGAGAAGCGAGACGAAGGGCAACTATCTGACAGATATGTTCGAGAACGGCATCCTGACCGAACAATCCGTGAGCAATATCTGGCAGAATGAGAGTGTAAGCAAGCGCATCTTCAACGCGTATTATAATGGTAAGGTTGGACAATTGGGCATCGACCTGAACATCGACGGTCTCTTCGACGACACCAAGACGCCCGGCAGTACCACTGAGAAATCCACAGTGCCCGGCGATTTTGCCGTCAGGGAAACGACCCGCACCATTGAAAGCAACACCAACAGCTCAAACAACTTCTGGGCCTCGAAGGTCATCTTCAGTTATCCCATACTTAAAGGCAACCTCTCCGCAGGCGGCGAATACAGCTACAACCACCGCACCGATGCCTACTCCTACACCGCCACGGACTATGTGCCCGTCAAGGCCACTGACACGGAGATCAACGAAAGATCGGCAGCGGCCTTCGTCGAGTATGGCCGACAGTTCGGCAAGGTGTTTGCCCAGGCTGGCCTGCGCTACGAACACCTGACCAACGACTACTTTAACTTCGGTGTACGAGAGGACGAGGTATGCCGCGACTACGGCGACTGGTTCCCCACCGCCACCCTCTCCGCGCCCATCGGGAAAATGCAGCTCTCGCTCTCGTACCGCCGCGACATCCAGCGTCCGGCTTACTCCAACCTGACCAGCTCGACCGTCTACGTCAACCGCTACACCTACCAGAGCGGCAACCCCTATCTGAAGCCGACCTACAACCACAGCCTCGTACTGAACGCAGGCTATAAGTGGGCCAACTTGACCGCAAACTACGGACGCATCAAGAATGTGGTGACAATCTCAACCGAACCATTCCCCGACAGCGATGACCCGCTTATCAGCCTGGTGCGCACCATCAACAGCGACGAGGATTTCAACCAGTTCACCCTGACACTCTCAGCCAACCCGACCATCGGCTGCTGGCATCCGTCGTGGTTTGCGTTCAGCGTCTTCCAGAACTACAAGACACCTACCGCAGACGGCTCGGTGCTGACGCTGAAGAAGCCGTACCTCACCCTCGGCTGGAATAACACCGTGGAGTTGCCGAATGGCTTCCGCCTGAGTGCCGACATGCAGTGGGCCACGAAGGGCGACTACAATAACTTCCGCATCACCGCCCACCGCTTCGACACCACCATCGGCGTGCAGCGTGACTTCAGCCTGCACAGCCTGGGTACGCTGACCGCCGACCTCCGCTGCTACGACATCCTGAACACCAATAAGACCGAGGCCATTATCTACGGCATGCGCGACATCACCTCAGCCAACCCCGCCCGCCGCACCTTTACGTTTGACCTCGTCTGGAAGTTCAACGAGGCCCGCTCGAAGTACCGCGGAAGTGGTGCCGGAGAAAAGCAGAAGGCGAGAATGTGACGAATTATTTGTAAGTTTCTGCAACTATGTGTAAATTTGCAACGTCAAACGAAAAAAAAGAATAGCAATGAAAAATGCGATTAAACGAGAGCAATTAAGCTCGCTTAAATTGCTGAGCGGCAGCATTTTGGGCGAAGCCAATATCCATTTAGAACAGCCCAAAGATTATCATGAGGTAGAGAACCTGATGCGAGAGGCATTCTGGAATGTCTACCGTCCTGGATGCACAGAGATACGAAGAATGAAAAAATATATGAAGAATTTATTGTGTACATTGCTGCTTCTCATTGGAGGATGTCTTACATCGCAAGCTCAGGATGTGAGCAGGTTCAAGGCCCTTAACGATTCTGTCCATCAGACAACGCCAGAATATCAAACTGGTAACAAATATCAGAAGGACGCCATCCTGTTTATGGATATGGTAGCCGACACGCATCCATATTATGTCAAGGAAGAGCGACGTGCTGAATGGTTTGCCAAGAAGCAGGCTCTCATGGAAAGGTGCAAGAGTTTTGATACTGACGAGGCCTTTGCCGATGCGCTCATCGATGTGTTAGGACCGCTCCGCGACAAGCATACTGACCTCACGACGATGAAGCGCATGCAGGAGAGTAAGCAGATAATGAAAGAGAAAGACGAGACAGCTGATGTTCCCGCTCCTATCGACATGGATCATATCATGCGCCGCCATGATTCCAACTACGACTATCAGCTATTCCCAGACCAAAGCATCTGCTATCTGCAGTTCAACCAGTGCGTGAACACAAAGGACTATCCTTTCGCTAAGTTCCTCGATGACATGTTCGCTAAGATGGATGAGAACGGCATCAAAACACTGATTGTGGATGCGCAGTACAACAATGGCGGTAGTAGCCAACTCTGCGACGCGCTACTTGTGCATCTCTATCCCGTGGATAAGATGAAGTTTTTCACCACCTATCTGCGTTTCTCTGACCTCATGGCAGCCTATAATCCAAGAATAGCCATTGCCAAGAAGAGTTGGGAGAACGACGGCCACAAGAACGAACTCTATCAGATGCCTGCGCCGAAGATCCCTGCCGATTTCCAGCAGCCAAAGCTATTTGAAGGCCATGTGGTCTTCGTCATGGGTAAACGCACCTTCAGTAGTGCGGGCATGCTTTTTACTTTGGCCCGCGACAACCATATCGGCACCGTCATCGGCACGACTTCAACCTTTTCGCCCTCACATTATGGTGAGGTACTCCCTTATAGGCTTCCCAATACGGGTGTTCTGGGTAGTATCTCCTGCAAGTTCTTCGCTCGTCCCGATACCGCTTCGGTGGATGACAAATGCATGGAGCCAGACGTCAAGGTCAACCTCGACGACAAGGATGCTTCGTGGAGATATATTCTTGAAAATTATGGAAACAAATAGAATTATATTACGCCCTTGGCGCGACAGTGACGCAGAGACGCTATACAAGTGGGCTTCCGATCCGGATGTGGGGCCTCGTGCAGGATGGGCGCCACATCAGAGTGTGGAGGAGAGCCTGGAGATTATCCGCACCGTGTTTAATGATGCTTTGCACACATGGGCTATCGAGTTGAAGGAAACAGGTCAGCCGATAGGCGCTATGGGTTATGGTCCTTCATGCGAGTGTGACCTACCAGCCCACGAGGGTGAGCCACTCATTGGCTATTGGGTGGCAAAGCCCTATTGGAATCAGGGCATCTGTACGGAGGCGCTGCGGCTGATGTTAAACCACATCCGAGAAACGACGAACATCAAATCGCTCATCAGCGGCCACTTCGTAGACAATCCTTCTTCAGGCAGAGTGATGGAGAAGTGCGGTTTCGTTCCCACTGGCGAAACCTGCATCGATGCGAACCAATACCAAGGCACGAACAGACCTATCAGAGTGTTGAGATTAGAAATAAGATGACTCAGTTGCCGAACATCTTAACTCTACTCAGGATTGCAGGCTCTTTAGGTCTGCTTTTCTGCGATGTGGCGAATACTACTTTTGGGTTAGTCTATGGTCTCTGCGGCATCAGCGACATAGCCGACGGATGGCTGGCCCGGAAACTGAATTGCGTCACAAAGGCAGGAGCATTGCTGGATAGTCTGGCAGACATCTGCTTCGTAGCATGTTGTGCATGGCAACTACTGCCGATACTTGAACTGCCGCAATGGCTATGGCTGTGGGCTGGAGTAATTATCGCGATTAAAGTCGTAAATCAGCTTTCGGCACTTGTGATGTATAGGCGCTGCTGCTTCCCTCACACCACAGCGAATAAGGCAACGGGATTCCTGCTCTTCATTGCAGTCCCAATTACGTTTGTATCCATCGTTCCCATCACCATTGTGGCCGCTATCGCCACGTTTGCCGCCATTCAAGAGGGACACTTCATAAGAACTTTTCATGCCATTCGTCACTAATCGATGCTGTTTATCCCAGAAATTTGGTTAACTCGTCAAATATGTATACTTTTGCAGCATCGAAACGTTTAAAATGACAATAATATGGAACAGAAATTTTGTCAGAGCTGCGGAATGCCGCTCACTGAAGAAGTCCTCGGCACGAATGCCGACGGCACGAAGAATGAGGATTACTGCATGTACTGCTACAAGGATGGGAAGTTCCTGCAGGAGTGTACGATGGACGAGATGATTGAGCATTGCGCTCAATTTGTAGGTGCTGTGAATGAGGGGTTGGAAAAGCCAATCACCAAAGAGGAATACATCGGCATGATGAAATCGTTCTTTCCCCAGCTGAAGCGTTGGCACCAAACGCTGGATGTGAATAACGATAAAACGATGAATGCTAATCCCGCTTTAGCCGGCGTTAAAGAACTCATTGCACAGATGGCCGACAAACAGCCTATCGCTTACATCTCGTCAGTAGACCAAGAAGGTTTTCCTTGGACCAAGGCCATGCTGAAGCCACGCAAACGCGAGGGTATCAAAACCTTCTACTTTACAACTAACACATTCTCAATACGTGTGGCTCAATACAAGGCTAACCCCAAGGCCTCGGTCTATTTCTGTGATGCTAATGGTTTCAAAGGTATGATGCTGCGCGGTACGATGGATGTACTGACGGATGCCAAGAGTAAGGAGATGATTTGGCACGACGGCGACGAGCAGTACTATCCCGGCGGTGTGACCGACCCGAATTACTGCGTTCTCAAATTCACCGCAACCGATGGTCGTTTCTATATTGATTTTTCAAGTTTCGCATTCGCTCAACTTCAGTAGTTAAAAGGAGTTACCGGCCTTCGGCCTTAGGAGTTAGAGTCGTTAGTTTTGTCTCGGGGCGGAGTGTTTCTGTGGAGTGCAAGTCTATTGACTTCTATCTCCTAAGCGGTCGCAGACCGCGATAACTCCTTCTATCTCCTTCTAAATTCTAACTTGAGAAAGTTGAATTGATTTCTATCCACGTAGTTTTGTGATTGAGTAAATGATGAACAACAAGGCACTTGTCAAAGAACGCTGTTTTTTTTGGCTGTATCATTTAGGGAAACAGGGAAATTGGTTAAGGATGTATTAAGAAAAGAGAACAACCGTTAAATTGAGGCACCAGAACGACATGAAATGCTGCTGATTATGAGACAGTTGTGTTTTTGCCATTAAGAGTCTTTAACAGGATGGGAATGCAAATTCCCAACCAATGCTGAGTTCTTCGTACCTTTGTATATCAAAAGAACGCGACGGAAGCACGCCGCGGGACAAAGAAACGACTGAGCGATTAAAACTAAATAAAAAACAAAAGACTATGGCAAAAATCAAAGTGAAGTTCTACAAGAACAACAATTCGAAGTCGAAGAACTACGGCAAGTTCTTCGGGCGCATCAACCCCGCCGAGACCCTGAACACCCGCAAGCTGGCTGAGCACATAGAGGGACACGGCAGCATCTACACGCTCGACGTGATCATGGGCGTACTGGCCGCAGCCGAGCGCTGCATCCCCGAGCTGCTGCTCCAGGGCAACAAGGTGAAGCTCGACGGCCTGGGCACCTTCTACCTCACGCTGATGAGCAGCGGCGAGACCGACGTGACGAAATACGGCACGGAGCAGATCAAGGGCCTGCGCATTCACTTCTGCGGCGAGCAGAGCGCATTCAGCGAGTGGAGCGGACCGGCCATCAGGCGCAAGGCGCAGTTCCAGCTGGACAACTATGTGCAGGTGGGAGCGAAGATGTATCGCATTGACCGCGCCAACCACCAGCTGGTCGAGGTGAACGCCGCACAGGTAACCGGCGGTGACGGCGGTGACGGTGACACCGGCAGCGGCAGCGAGGGAGGAGCCGACGTGAGGCCTTAGCACACGCTAAGAGTATGGAGCGAGGAAAATGCTTTTCTTTCTTGGCGAAAGGGGGTGTTGACACATGAAGATAGGTAACCGTCTCTGGGAAGTTGCGCTGAAGATTGTGATTGCAGCCCTGACTGCCGCCCTCACGGCCATTACAACCACCAGTTGCATGGGCTTCGGCCCCGTCAACCTCTGATTCTTTTCATCCCTGTTCATGAAGAGCCTGCACCACTTGCCGGTGCAGGCTCTTCTTCGGTCAATGCTGTGTGCTTCGTATGGCCAAATGGGTTCGCTCGGCCTGAAAGGGCACTATGATTGCAAAGAATCTTCTAAAATTACTTTGCCACGTCAGCAAAATTTTGTAATTTTGCACACCAATAGAAATTAACTGAAAAAATAATATGGCAAAAGAATTAAAAGATTTGACAAAAAGGGCTGACAACTATAGTCAGTGGTTCAACGACCTCGTAGTGAAAGCCGACCTCGCCGAGCAATCGGCTGTGCGTGGATGTATGGTCATCAAACCCTATGGATATGCTATCTGGGAGAAAATGCAGCATCAGCTGGACGCCATGTTCAAGGAAACAGGTGCTCAGAACGCATACTTCCCGCTGCTCATCCCTAAATCCTTCCTTAGCCGCGAGGCAGAGCATGTGGAAGGTTTTGCCAAGGAATGTGCTGTGGTGACTCACTACCGTCTGCGCGCCAAGGCAGACAAGAGCGGCGTGGAAGTAGATCCTGCCGCTAAGCTGGAAGAAGAGCTCATCGTGCGTCCTACCTCAGAAACCATTATCTGGAACACCTATAAGAATTGGATTCACTCTTGGCGCGACCTGCCCCTGATGTGCAACCAGTGGTGCAACGTGATGCGTTGGGAGATGCGCACGCGCCCATTCCTTCGCACCTCGGAGTTCCTCTGGCAGGAAGGCCATACGGCACACGCCACCCGCGAGGAGGCCGAGGCCGAGGCACAGAAGATGCTGAAGGTCTATGCCGAGTTTGCCGAGAAGTGGATGGCCGTTCCTGTATTGCAGGGTGTGAAGAGCGAGACGGAACGTTTTGCCGGAGCGCTCGACACCTACACCATCGAGGCCATGATGCAGGACGGCAAGGCCCTGCAGAGCGGCACCTCGCACTTCCTTGGGCAGAACTTTGCAAAGGCATTCGAGGTCACCTATCTGAATAAGGAGAACAAGCCCGAATATGTTTGGGCCACGTCGTGGGGCGTCTCCACGCGTCTGATTGGAGCGCTCATTATGACTCACTCTGACGACAACGGCCTCGTCCTGCCTCCGCGGCTCGCCCCCATCCAGGTGGTCATCATCCCCATCGCCACCAAGCCCGAGCAGATGGAGCTGGTCAACAAGGAGGTGGAACCCATCATTGCCCAGCTGCGAGAGAAAGGCATCTCGGTGAAGTTCGACGATGCTGACAACAAGCGTCCTGGCTTCAAGTTTGCCGACTACGAGCTGAAGGGTGTGCCCGTGCGCCTGGTTCTGGGAGCACGCGATCTGGAGAACGGCACCATCGAGGTGATGCGCCGCGACACGCTTGAGAAGGAAACACGACCCCTTGAGGGCATCGTGGAGTACGTGGAGCAGCTGCTGGAGGATATTCAGCAGAATATTTTCGAGAAGGCCCGCAAGTATCGTGACGAGCACGTGTTCGAGTGCGATAACTATGATGAATTCAAGGAGCGCATCAAGGACGGCGGCTTCTTCCTCTGCCACTGGGACGGTACGGCCGAAACCGAGGCAAAGATCAAGGAGGACACGCAGGCCACCATACGTTGTGTGCCTTTCGCATACGAGCAGACGCCCGGTGTCGATATGGTAAGCGGCAAGCCCTCAAAGGCTCGTGTCATCATAGCTCGCAGCTATTAAACTTGGGGTTAGGAAAGAAATTAGAATAATTAGAATAATTAGGCTCAGAAAATCCTTGTTTCGACTCTAAAACATGGGGTTAGGAAAGAAATTAAGTTGACCGGATGAGAAACTTGATATGAGGAAACTGATTGCAATTGGCATAGCTTTTCTGTGTATGGCTAACAATGCCGCAGGAGAAACCTGTGGAAGGAAAACCGTGAAACTGAGAGTCATTGAGACAAGTGACGTGCATGGACACTTCTTCCCCTACGACTTCATAGAACGAAAGCCGTTGAAAGGAACTCTTGCCCGAGTGAACACGTATGTAGGCAAGCTGCGCAAGGAGTATGGCGACAACCTCCTGCTTATAGACAATGGCGATATTCTGCAAGGTCAGCCTACCTGCTACTATACTAACTACGTGATGCCCGAGGCGCCCAACATTGCAGCAGAGCTGATCAACTACATGAAGTATGACGCCGAGACCGTGGGCAATCATGACATTGAGACGGGGCATGCCGTCTATGACAAATGGATTCGTGAAGTGAGTTGCCCGCTGCTGGGAGCCAACATCCTGGACAAGAAAACAGGCAAGCCATACGTGGAGCCCTACTCTATCCATACAAAATCGGGCGTGAAGATTGCCGTGCTGGGCATGATCACCCCCACGATACCCTTCTGGCTGAACGAGTCCATCTGGAGCGGAATGGAGTTTCAGGAGATGGTGGCCTGTGCCAAATACTGGGTGAAGCGCATCAAGGAGAAAGAGAACCCGGACCTGATCTTCGGCCTCTTCCACAGCGGATGGAGTGGCGGCATCACCACGGAAGAATGTGATGAGAACGCCACTGCCAAAGTCGCCGAACAGGTGCCTGGCTTTGATATCATCTTCTTTGGCCACGACCATACCGTACACCGTGAATGGGTCAGGAACATTGAGGGCGACTCCGTGCTGTGCCTCGATCCTTCGTGCTTTGCACAGATGGTGGCCGATGCCACTATCGAGCTGACCTACGAGGGCAAGAAGCTGGTGGGCAAAAAGATCAACGGCAAGATTCAGCGCGTGGCCGACGAGGCAGTAGACCAGCAGTTGATGACCCATTTCCAGCCCGCCATTGACAGCGTGATGCACTTCGTGGACAGGAAGGTCGGAACGTTCGAGACCTCCATCCACGCCAGGGACTGCTTCTTTGGCTCTGCCCCCTTCACAGACTTCATACACGAAATGCAGCTGCAAGTCACGGGCGCCGATATCTCGTTCAACGCTCCTCTCGTCTACGATGCAACGATAGAAAAAGGCCCTATCTGTGTCAGCGACCTCTTCAAGCTCTATCGTTACGAAAACAGAATCTATGTGCTGACCATGACGGGGCAGGAAATTCGCAAGCACCTGGAGATGAGCTATGACTTGTGGACAAACACGATGAAAAGCCCAGACGATCACATCATGAAAATCAGCCAAGGTGCTGGCGGGTCGCATGTCTCACAGGCAGGCAAATACGGCTTTGACAACATGACCTTTAACTTCGACTCTGCCGTAGGCATTGACTATGAGGTAGATGTCACCAAACCTGATGGCGAGAAAGTGAAGATCCTGCGCATGTCGAATGGCGACCCTTTCGATGAAACGAAGACCTACAAGGTGGCCATGAACAGCTACCGGGGCAATGGCGGTGGAGAACTGCTGACCAAAGGAGCCGGTATTGCGCGCGATGAGTTGGGCTGCCGCATCATCTACCAGAGTGAGCGCGACCAGCGCCACTACATCATGCTGGAGATTGAAAAGGCGAAGCACATGTACCCGAAGGCTAAAAACAACTGGCGATTTGTGCCCGAAGAATGGACCCGTGAGGCACTGAAGCGCGACAGAAAATTGCTGTTCAATGACTGAAAGATGCTTCTTCTTCGTATTCTGTAAGGATTCGCTGCTGTTAGAGAAAAAAGCGGATGGCACGTACGCCATCCCACTCCTGCAGCAGCCGCCCACTTCGACAAAAGCCTGGACGCAGCTGCTCACCATCTCGCCGATGGCCGACGGAACTGAAGTCCGCGCATACGCTATCGACGAGCCCGTGGCTGAGAACGAGCAATACCTGATGTGCCCCTTGCGCCAGAGCTACTACAAACTGCCGTATGAGCTTTATCTGAAGGCGGGGAAATGCGCCGAACTGATCTATTGGGACTATAACACCCACTATTGTGGCGTATGCGGCGGGCCCATGAAGTTCCATACCGACATTTCCAAACGTTGTGAGCACTGCGGCAAAGAGGTGTGGCCACAACTCGCCACAGCCGTCATCGTGCTGATTCATCGTGGCCCTGACGAGGTGTTCCTGGCGCGCGGGCGCAATTTCAGGGGCAATTTCTATGGCTTGATAGCCGGCTTCGTGGAAACGGGCGAGACGCTGGAAGAAGCCGTCAGGCGGGAAGTCAAGGAGGAAACAGGACTGACGATCAAGAATCTGCGCTATTTCGGCTCACAGCCATGGCCCTACCCCAGCGGATTGATGGTCGGTTTCAATGCAGATTACGACAGCGGCGTGCCCCATCTGCAAAAAGAAGAGCTGAGCAAGGGCGACTGGTTCAGGCGTGACGCCCTACCCCAGCTGCCCGAGAAACTGTCCATTGCCAGGCACCTTATTGACAACTGGCTTGGCGAAGAGGATTGCTAATTGGCTTGGCGACGTGGATAGATGAGCTGAAATAAAGAAAGGTCAGCGCTCCAGCACTTTCATCCCTACCCTACCGTCAAACCCGACGAGCGTTTCCACCAGATAGCAACTGGCACCGTCGGGTATGCAAAGTGTGGCATTGAAATGAAAACCACTCGCATCGACATGATCATACTGCATATTGCCAAGAATGGCCTGCGACAAGAATTTGTCAGGAACATTCTTGGCATACATCTGCTTCTTGAAGTCGCGTGAGAACAATTGGCGCGCCCCTTGATACAGACTGATGTGTATGATGTTGTCGTAGTAAACGTTCTGTATCTCCACGCCGTCATCGTTGTAGGCTGTCTTCTGCACTTTGTATCGAGTTGGATTAACGGCTACATACCAATGATAGCGCTGGTTGCCATACATCACCACGGAGTCGGTCTTCAACACTTCGTTCAAGGTCAGCGTCTGTGGCGTTGCCTGTTTTTCAAAATCCATCATGTCGTCGGGGTCGGTGCTTTTCTGGAGCTTCACCACATCGCCGTTCTGGTTCTTGAAAACAAACAGATGGGCCGTCTGCTTCACAATGGGATAACTGGTGTTTCCCAGCTGGATAGAGTCTGCCACGATCCGGAAGTATGCAGGCTGACTGGTTGAATCCGGGAAAAAGACCGTATCACCTTTTACCCGGAACGACACCTCTTCAGTCTCAGCATCAATCCAGACACCCTGCATCATGCCTTTCGCCTGCTTGTTCTCGGCAACGGCCACATCGGCGTTGTCACTCTTCCTCTGACAGGAATACAATGTCGCCAACAGGAGCAACAAGGCAATGGAATACTTCGTCATTTCCTAATCTCTCTACTCATTCTAATAATTGATTGCCAACTACTTGCCAATGCAATGATACTCAAAATCATTCTCCAGCAGCTCGTCAGCATCAAAGATGTTACGGCCATCTATCACCAACGGCTTCCTCATTGCCCTCCTGATGACTCCCCAGGTGGGCAGACGGAACTCTTTCCATTCCGTAAGCAGCAACAGGGCATCGGCATCAAGCACAGCATCATACATGTCACGGCAATAGACCACGGCATCGCCCACACGCCGCTTGCATTCATCCATGGCAATGGGGTCGTAGACTCGAATATTGCATCCTGCCTTCAGCAGTTCGTCAATCATCACTAAGGCGGTAGACTCGCGCATGTCATCTGTCTCCGGCTTGAACGACAATCCCCACATGGCAATGGTCTTTCCCTGAAGGCTCTGGCCATCGTATGCCTTCTGCAGTTTCTGGAAGAGGACTCTTTTCTGCTTCTCGTTCACACGTTCTACGGCTTTGAGCACTTCCATTGAATAGCCGTTCTTGTCGGCCGTCTTGATAAGCGCTTTCACATCCTTGGGAAAACAGCTGCCACCATAGCCACAGCCTGCATAGAGGAACTTACGGCCAATGCGGGTATCAGCACCTATGCCCGCGCGTACCATATTTACATCGGCACCCACCAGCTCGCAAAGGTTGGCAATGTCGTTCATGAACGAGATGCGGGTAGCCAGCATCGAGTTTGCTGCATACTTGGTCATCTCTGCCGATGGAATATCCATGAAAATCACACGGAAATTGTTGATGAGGAAAGGCTTGTACAGCTTTGTCAGTGCTTTCTTGGCCTTCTCGCTTTCCACACCTACAACCACACGATCAGGACTCATGAAGTCCTTGATGGCATTGCCTTCCTTCAGGAACTCCGGGTTCGAGGCTACATCGAAGGGCACGTCAACGCCGCGCTTCTTCAGTTCTGCCTCAATAGTAGCACGCACTTTGCGGGCAGTACCTACAGGCACGGTAGACTTGGTGACCACAACGAGATAGCGATTCAGGTTCTCGCCAATGGTCTTGGCCACCTGCAGCACATATTTCAGATCGGCAGAGCCGTCTTCGTCAGGAGGGGTGCCAACGGCAGAGAAAACGATTTCCTGCTCATTCAGCACGGAAGCCAGGTCGGTAGTGAACTTGAGGCGCCCTGCTTTGACATTCTTCAGTACCATCTGGTCCAGACCTGGCTCATAGATGGGGACTTCGCCACGCTGCAGACGTTCAATCTTGGCAGCATCAACGTCGATACATGTTACATTGACGCCTGTCTCGGCAAAGCATGTACCTGAAACCAAGCCTACGTATCCCGTACCTATAATAGCTATATTCATATTGCCACTTGCTTTTGTTTAATATGCTGTTATTCAAAAACTTCTGCATCGCGCAAGAAGGGATGCTTCAAGTCCTTATCGCTGGTAATCACCTCTTCAGGATGAATGGGCCATTTGATGCCAAGGGCAGGATCGTCCCAACGGATGCCTGCCTCTGCCTGAGGCGCATAGATGTTGTCAACCTTATAAGTGAAGATGGCCTCTGGACTCAGCACCAGGAAGCCATGGGCGAAACCTCTTGGAATGAAGAGCTGACGCTTGTTCTCCTCACTCAACTCCACAATAATATGTTGTCCGAATGTTGGTGATGATTTGCGAATGTCAACAGCGACATCAATGACGTTGCCCTTTATCACACGAACAAGTTTAGCCTGCGAATAATCACCTTTCTGATAGTGAAGACCGCGCAACACACCATACGATGATTTCGATTCATTGTCTTGTATGAAGTCCACCTTTCCTATATGCTCTTCGAACTCGGCTTTCTTCCAGGCCTCCATGAAATAGCCGCGCGAATCGGTAAACACCCGAGGTTCAATTACATAGACGCCTTCAATGGCTGTTTTCTTGTATTCCATATTTTTGTATGTACTTTTTTTCAATGTGCAAAATTACGAATTATATTCCAAACACGGAAAAGTTTTTTCGGTTTTCTGTGTTTTTTAAGTTCCTTTTCATTTGCCAGTTAAAGAAAAAATTGTAATTTTGCATCGTGATTGAATTAGAAAGACATATTGAAATATTGTTGTTGACCAACGATTGCGTCATTGTCCCGGATCTGGGCGGTTTCATGGCGCACCACGTAGATGCTCACTATGACGAGACCGACGGCATGTTCCTGCCGCCGCAGAGAACACTTGGCTTCAACCCCCAGCTGACAATGAACGACTCATTGTTGGTACAGTCCTATATCGAGGCTTACGACATCAGCTATCCGGAGGCACTTCGGCGTATAGAAAGTGAAGTGGCAGAACTACGCCAACATCTGGAGAACGATGGCCAGTACGAACTCAACGACATTGGCCTGCTAAGACTCAACGAGGAAGGCCACTTTGAGTTTGAACCATGCGAAGCCGGACTCCTGACACCTGCACTTTACGGACTCTGCTCTTTCGAGATGCAGCCCTTATATCAGATTTCAGAGAATAGGAAAGCAAACGTTGTGACCTTGAAGAATGGGGCTGCGGAAAGAGAGGATCTACGCGAGGGTGCGAAGACGGAAGACTCGAAGCCCGGCAAGAAAGCCGACAAGGCTAAAACGAAGGCAAACCGGCATGACAACGACACGATTGTCATCAAGATGTCGTGGATTCGTAATGCAGTTGCTGTCGCTGCCGCCATCGTTGCCTTCTTCATGATTCAGGTTCCGGTATCCAACAGCAGTCTGCCGACTGAAGTACAGCAGAGCACCATTCTGCCCATCTCTGTCAAGGAAGCCCATACGGCCAAGGTTGTCAAGGCTGAGACTGCTTCAGCACCGGTTGAAAAGCCTGCCGTTGCAGAACAGAAGACGGAAGCACCCCGGAAAGAAATGAAAGAAGAGGTCAAAGAGACCAACGAGGCCAACAAAGCGACAGCTAAGGAGACCGTTAAGGAGCGTGTGGCAGATACCAAAGCAGATGTGAAGGCTGATACCAAAGTAGAGGCGAAGGCAGATAAGAAAGCTGCCGTACAGGCTCCTGTGTTCTGTATTGTTCTGGCCAGCCAGACCACCCGTGCACTTGCCGACGAATTCGTTGCCCAGCAAAAAAAGGCAGGCAACCAGTCTGTGCGAACCATTAACATGCGTAATAGTAATAAGGTACGCGTAGTGTATGGTTCATATTCTTCCGAGTCTGAAGCACACAACCAGCTCAGGAAGCTACGCACAAAGGAGATATTCCAAGATGCCTGGGTGCTCCAACTCTAAGCCGAAGTATCATCTACACTATTATTATGAAGCGCGTCCGTTGTCCCAAGTGCGACCAGTACATCACCTTCGACGAAACCAAATATGCGGCAGGGCAGTCTTTGGTTTTTCAGTGTCCCGAATGTGGCAGGCAGTTCGGTATTCGTATTGGCGTTTCCAAACTGCGCCAGACACAGAAAGACGAAAACCGACAGACCGCTGAGGAGCAGCTCTCGGCCATGCGTGCCGCTGCCAATGATGCTGATGGCGATGCAGGTCAACAGCCCTGCGGATGCATTATAGTCATAGAGAATGTCTTCCACTACAAGCAGGTCATTCCCCTGAAAATGGGAGACAACCAGATTGGGCGCTATCAGAAAGGAAATCCCATTAACACACCCATTGAAACTGTCGACCCCAGCGTCGACCTCTGGCATTGCACCATCAATGTGTCGCTTGACAAACACGGGCAACTGAAATACGTCCTGCAAGACGGCAACAGCAACACCGGGACATTCGTCGACAACGTTGAAATCAAGCCGCGTGAGCGCCGTGTCATTACCGACGGTACCCTCTTCACCATCGGAGCCACCAGTATCATCCTAAAAGGGGAAGAAGAAGATTAGTGCTTTTCCTGTTTCTTCACCAAAGCAGAAGCTATCGCTTCAACGGGTGGTCATGTGAAAGCAACCCTGTTTTACTTCATACTTGATGTAGCAGCGATTCTGCATACGCATGTCGCGCAACACCTCGCTGAGTACAAATTTCAGCGTGTCATTTCGTACCTGTCTGCGCGGAGGTCCGTTGGGATCCTCAACGGTCTCATATCGGTTATAGCAAATGTCAAACGTCGTGCCATACAGATGGCATGAGTTCTCCGTGGCATTCTTGTTGTAATTCCGCAGACGTTTGACGTCTTCTTGCGAACGGAGCACGCTGGTTACAATCAGTCGATGCAGGGGAATGCCCTTCACTTGCAAACTGTCAAAGAAAGCCTGCCCGATATCCTGCAACAGCACTGCTGCGCGTGGTACAAGATAGGGAATGCTGGCATGTAGCTTGTCAACGTGATAATATGGATTGTATCCAATATAAACGAGTTCCCGCTTTCGTGCTTCTGCATCCTGACGGTCTGCCACCGGCGAAACGCCCCAGCGCTGCGCTGCCGAGAGTTGCAAGGCATTCGTATCAGGAAAAGCTTCCTTATAACTCGGAACAGAGAAGATGCGATGAGGACGCTCGCCTTCCTGAAGGAATCTGCAACTGGATTCTGCCGTGGAAGCATCGGCCAGTTCTTCAACGGCATTTTCCTCTATTGCTTGGGGCGCCTCTATTGCTTGGGCCGTCTCTGCGTAATGGCTTGCTGACACGCCAGGAAACGCACATCGTACCAATGCAAGTACAATGATTGTCACGCCAAAGCCTTCCAGATATCTATGTTTGATAATGTTCATTGCCATCTATTTCTCGATTGAAGCGTGCAAAGTTACTAAAAAAAGGCGAGAACAATTCATAATTAGGGAGAATTAACGTGGGAGGGTGCCGCCGAACTAACTAAGCATTCGGAAATGAAAAGAAAAGCGCGTTTTTCTTTTGCATTTCGCTCGACTTTTCGTAACTTTGGCTTCGCCGAAGTTACTTGCACTCAGAAAAGCTCAAATATATTTGGCTTTTCCTTCATTTTTTCGTAACTTTGCCATCAGAGATGGCGAAATTACTCCGTCTCGGCAAAAAAAGAAACAAGTTTCTTTGTTTTGCACTCGACTTTTCGTAACTTTGCAGAAAATTCAAAACGATAGAGACAATGGCAGATTTTAAAGATTTGGTGCAGTTGCGCCGCTCTCACCGCAAGTTCACTGGTGAGGAGATTGATGCAGAAGATGTAAAGATGATACTCCGCGCTGCCTTGATGTCGCCGACATCAAAAGGCCAGCGGGCCTGGCATTTCGTGGTTGTCGATGATCCGACCGACATCGAGAAACTGGCTGATGCGAAGGAACTTGGCTCACAGTTCCTGAAAAGTGCCCCTTTGGCCGTTGTGGTCTTAGGCGACCCGTTGCAGAACGATTGTTGGGTGGAGGATGCTTCGATTGCAGCCATCTCCATGCAATATCAGGCAGAAGACCTGGGGCTGGGGTCTTGTTGGATTCAAATGCGTGGACGCGGACTCAGTGATGGGACATCGGCCGACACGGTGATACGCGGCGTGCTCGACATACCGGAAAACATGCATGTGCTGTGCGTCGTAGCCTTCGGTCATAAGGCCGACGAGCGCAAACCTCAGAATGAGGCCAAGCTGAAATGGGAGAATGTTCATTTGGGGAAGTTCTGATGGATTTTGTCTTTGTTGGTGCCGGTAGGCTGGCCACGCAGTTGGCATGTGCCCTGCACGAGAAGGGGCACCGCATCTCAGCCGTATATAGCAGAACGATGGAGTCGGCAAGTGCATTGAGCGAACGGGTTGATGCACTGCCTGTCTGTGATGTGTCTTTGCTGCCACAGCATGCAGATGCCTTCATCGTTGCGGTGAAAGACTCTGCGTTGCCCGAATTGCTGCCCCGTCTGGTGACAAGCCGAGAAGGTGAATGTTTCCTTCACACTGCCGGTTCCATTCCCCTTTCCGTCTTCGAACCATTGGGAATAGAACGTTATGGTGTGCTCTACCCTATGCAGACGTTCTCAAAGGAGAGAAAGGTGGACTTCGCCAAGGTGCCGTTCTTCATCGAGGCAAGCAACGATGCCACCTTGCAACAGGCAAACCGCATAGCCTGCCTGGTGAGCACCCATGTTCGCCAGCTCTCATCTGCGCAACGAAGACAGCTGCATCTTGCCGCCGTCTTTGCATGTAACTTCACCAACCACTGCTATGAACTGGCCGCCCGTCTGCTTGAAGCAGGTGGACTGCCTTTTGATGTAATGCTACCGCTCATTCAGGAGACTGCAGAAAAGGTGCAGACCATGCATCCGCACGACGCCCAGACAGGGCCTGCCGTTCGCTATGACGAGCAAGTCATCGAGGCGCAGAGCCAGATGCTTTCCTCGCTGCCCCAACTACGTGAGGTGTACGACTTGCTGAGCCGTAGCATACATGAATTCCACCAGTCTAAGTAAATACAGATTACTAACAATGATAAACTACGACCTAACCCGCATCAAGGCCATCATCTTCGACGTAGATGGCGTGCTGAGCCGTGAGACGATCAACCTTTCTTCTGACGGCGTGCCAAAACGCACCGTAAACATCAAGGATGGCTATGCGCTGCAGCTGGCCATGAAATTAGGATTGCGTGTGGCTATCATGACAGGTGCCAACGTCGAGTCCGTGCGCATACGCTATGCCGGTCTCGGACTTGAAGACATCTTCATGGGTTGCTCAGTGAAGATTAAAACATACGAGCAGTTTCTGCAGAAATATGAGCTGGCCGATGACGAAATCATGTATATGGGCGACGACATTCCAGATCTTGAGGTCATGCGTCGTGTGGGATGCCCCGTCTGCCCTAAGGATGCATGCACGGAGGTGCGCCAGGCCAGTATCTACATCAGCGACCGAAAGGGAGGTGAAGGCTGTGCGCGTGATGTCATAGAGCAGACGCTACGTGCTCAGGGCAAATGGTTGATGGACGAAAGGGCCTTCGGTTGGTAGAAATATTAAATAAGGAATTATGTTTCAGAATCTCAACAAGTATCACATTGTGTTAGCCAGTAACTCCCCTCGTAGGCGCGAGCTGCTGGCGGGACTTGGCATCGACTTCGAGGTTCGCGTACTGCCAGGTATCAATGAGGGTTATCCTGCCACGCTCCCTGTTACAGAAATAGCGCAGTACATAGCCAGTAAGAAGGCAGAGGCATATCGCGAAATGATGGACGAGTCAACATTGGTCATCACGGCAGACACCATTGTAGTGGTAGATGACGAAGTCTTGGGAAAGCCACATGACGCATCGGAGGCTTGCGGGATGCTGCGCAAACTAAGCGGCAGAACGCACCATGTCATCACAGGCGTCTGTCTCACATCGGCCCGCCAACAGCGGCAGTTCTCGGTCATGACGCGTGTCACTTTCAAGCAGCTGACCGATGAAGAGATTCATCATTACGTGACCGTCTATCAGCCGTTTGACAAGGCAGGTGCCTACGGCATACAGGAATGGATAGGCTACATAGGTGTTACTGCACTTGAGGGCAGCTATTTCAATGTGATGGGCCTCCCTGTTCAGAGAATATACACAGAACTGACTCGGATGTAGAAGCGTTCTGGACTATTCAGCATAATCATTGCCGAAGACTATGGGCATCAAGAAAAGCGTCTTTGTTTTTGCAGTTGTCATCCTGTCGGTATTCATTATAGCTGTTACAGGAATTAGCTTCTATATGCTGGACTATTCACTGGCACCCGGGGAGGACCGTACTGACAGCGCAGCACACTACGATACACTTTACACCGACTATCCAGAAGTGCGCACCTGGACAGACAGCCTGAGACGCCTGCACGCTCTGAGAGACACCTTTGTGACGATGCCTACTGGCGAACGCCACCACGCACTCTATATCCGTGAAGGCGGGCAAAAGACAGCCTTCGTTGTTCACGGCTGGCGTGATTGCTCCATAGACTTTCTTTATCTTGCCAAAATGTATCAGCAAATGTTTGGCTATAACGTTGTTGTTCCGGACTTGCATGCCTCCGGACTAAGCGATGGTGATGCCATCGGCATGGGATGGCTGGACAGAAAGGACATGCTTCAGTGGCTTGAAGTATTCAAAAGCGACACGATTATCGTGCACGGCGTATCCATGGGCGCCGCTACCACAATGATGATGTCTGGCGAGCAGATGCCTGACTGGGTGAGAGATATCCGTTTCATTGAAGACTGCGGCTACACAAGTGTATGGGACGAGTTTTCCAAAGAATTGAAAGAAGAGTTCGGCCTGCCCGCGTTTCCACTGATGTATTCCACCAGCATGTTATGCAAGCTGCGCTATGGCTGGAGTTTTAGCGAGGCTTCAGCCCTGCGTCAAGTGAAGAAGTGCCAATACCCCATGCTGTTCATTCACGGCGACAACGACACGTTTGTTCCTACAGAAATGTCGCTACGCCTTTATCAGGCAAAGCCAGGCAGAAAGAGAATATGGATTACCAGCAATACGGAGCATGCCGAATCGTATAAGAATCATAGGGAAGAGTACATGAAACGCGTTGGCGATTTTATTCTCTGGGAATGAGTGAAGCAGGGAATATACACTTGAACACACTAAAAGAATGCACTTGAAATCAAGCACTTATAAAAGCAAAAGCCCCGGATAGAATCCGAGGCTCTTGTGATTCCGTTGGGACTCGAACCCAAGACCCACAGCTTAGAAGGCTGTTGCTCTATCCAGCTGAGCTACGGAACCATTTCTGTAATCGGCTGCAAAGGTAACAAATTATTTGCAGACTCGCAAATTTTCAGACCCTAAATCTTATGTAGGCCCTGTCGTCAAACGAAGCCTGCCCGTTCATGAATGCCTTTGTTGCCTTGAAATCGCCAATGTTAAGCGGATCGTTTTCACGCTGCCACCGCAGCTTTTCTTCCGACTCGGCCAGCGTGGAGCACAGCCAAGGATAGCCATCAGAGGCAAAGACAATCTCCCATGGTTGGAAATCAAGCGTAATGATCCTGACATGCTGCTCTGGTATGGGGAAGCCGTCAATGACAGCATAGTCCTTGTTCTGTCGCTGCATGCTTTGTATTAGGGCTGGCAAGATGGCCTCTCTTGCGGTGTCATTGGATAGAAACGACTCTTTAGGCAGGTGACTGTTCTGAATGATGCTTGCCCTGCGGTTTGCCATCTCGTCCTCGGTCGGTTTCGGATTGTCATAGTAGTTGTTGCCAACGAGGCACTGGCAGTCGCCAATCATCCAGATTTCCCGGTGCAGTCGGCTATAGACAATGGCAGAAGCAGTGAGCCGCTCTTCAGGATGCTCGGCCAAATGCTGCAGCCCGCCATGCATCCTACAGCCTATAGTGGTGTAACGCTTGCGTATGTGCTTGGTAACCCCGAGGCAGAACTGATGACATGTAAGCGTCTTCGCTGCCTTGCGCAGATAGCCGGCAACGAGTTCCATGGCGTAGCGGCCATTGCTTCGACGCAGACTAAAGCGCCGGTCGGTCTTGCTTGTCGAGCCGTCGATGACAGCGATGAAGTCATCAGTGACGACGATTCCGTCTTCGCTTTTCTTCTCTGCGTTCTTCGGGACTATGTTTTGTTCTATGATCGTCATGGGTTGGCAGACTTGTTGGCTTTGTATTTTTCCGTAGCGGCATGCTGGTATTTCCGAACAGCTTCTGGATAAGGTCGGGGCGCCCGATGCGCCGCAGCGAAATCTCAATGTTCCGGCGCTGTTCAGGCTTATACCAGAAGAAGTATTGCCGTTGGCGGAGCTTTTCGTCTGGTGTTTTTGCCGAGAAGACAGGCTGCAGGGTGTAGGGATCGTAGCCCGTGTACCAAGTCTCGGTAGCGATGGTCATGGGAGTCGGCGTGAAGTCCTGCACCTGCTCTAACTGGAAGTCCAGCTGTTTGGTAATCACGGCCAGTTCGGCCATATCGGCTTCTTCACATCCCGGATGACTGCTGATGAAATAAGGTATGATTTGCTGTCTCAGCTGTTCTTCCCGGTTGATGTTGTCGAAGATTCGCTTGAACTCGTAGAACTGGCTGAAGGGCGGCTTGCGCATGAATTGCAGCACGCTGTCGCAGGTGTGTTCAGGAGCGACTTTCAGACGTCCGCTGACGTGACGGCAGATGAGTTCGCGTGTGTACTCCCGTGCAGCCCGATTGGCGGCTTCGTCCTTGCTTTTATAGAGCAGGAGATCGTAGCGCACTCCGCTGCCAATGAAACTTTTCTTGATGCCAGGCAGCGCATCGACAGCCTTGTAGATGTCAAGCAGGCTGGTGAGATTAGTATCCAGGTTGGGACATATCTGTGGATGGATGCAGCTGGGACGCTTGCAGCGTTCGCACGCCTTCAGATTGCGTCCATGCATGCCATACATGTTGGCCGACGGCCCGCCAAGATCGCTGAGATAGCCTTTGAAGTCTGGCATCTTGATGACTTGCCTGACCTCTTTCAGGATGCTTTCTTTCGAGCGGCAGGCGATGAACTTGCCCTGATGGGCAGAAATGGTGCAGAAGGCGCATCCACCAAAGCATCCGCGATGAATGTTGACGCTGTGCTTAATCATTTCGAAGGCGGGTATGCGCTTGTCTTTGTATTTGGGATGCGGCGCACGTGCATAGGGCAAATCGAACGATGCGTCGATCTCCTCGGTGGTCATTGGCGGATAAGGAGGATTGACCACGACGTAGCTGTTGTGGCCCACGCCTTGCAGCAGCCGACTGGCATGCATCATGTTCGACTGCTCTTCAATGTGCCTGTAGTTCTCGGCCTCGTTGCGCTTAGACTGCAGACATTCCTGATGGGAGTGAAGCACGATGTCCTTATCGGTGATACCTCCGGGGATATCGTCAATATGCGACAGATAGACGGTCTGCGGGATGTCTCGTATTTGCGTGATGTCAGCTCCTTCGTCCAGCCGCCGTGCCAGTTCGACAATGGGTTTTTCACCCATGCCGTAGACAATGATGTCGGCGCCCGCATCGCACAGGATGCACGGCCTGAGCTTGTCTTGCCAGTAGTCGTAGTGAGTCAGGCGGCGCAGTGAAGCCTCGATGCCTCCGAGCACCACAGGCACATCAGGAAAGAGCTGCTTCAGTATTCTGGAGTAGACAATGGTGGGATACTCCGGGCGCATGTCGTGGCGCCCATCGGGAGAGTATGCGTCTTCAGAGCGCAGTCGGCGTGCTGCCGTGTATTTGTTGACCATCGAGTCCATGCAACCGGGCGAGATGCCGAAAAAGAGCCGTGGACGGCCCAATTTCTTGAAGTCGCGAAAGTCGCCATGCCAGTCAGGCTGCGGGACAATTGCCACGCGATAGCCTGCGGCTTCAAGCGTACGTCCGATGACGGCCGCTCCAAAGGAAGGATGGTCAACATAGGCATCACCAGAGAACAAAATGATGTCAACGCTGTCCCATCCTCTTATTTCTAATTCCTTCTTTGTAGTAGGTAGAAAGTCTGTTAACATTTAGACAGAATCAGTTGAAAGGTGTGCCTTGGAAGGCTCTGGTAGTTGAACCGAGGTTGTTATTGCCACGGTTTTTCCAGTTGATGTATAGCATAACGAGCTGCTGCAGCCCGTAGGCTTTCATGTTGGGATGGTAGATCACGTCGAGGCACAGGTCAAGAAGATTCTTGTCACGTCCTGACTCCGACTCGAGCAACGAGCGTATGTTGAGCTTCAGCTTGTCGAGTACCTGTTCGTCTACATAGCCCGTGGAATCGATCAGTCCGCGGAACAGCTGGTATTTCTCAATGGTTTCAAGATGAAGGTCGTTGATGTCGATGCTTCGTGTGCCAGTTGGGTTAGCTTGAATTTTTGCCATGATTGTAAGTTTTGTGGTTGTTGTTATTGTAGTAAGAATTTCATAATACCTTGCATGATAGCAGTACGGCTGCCAGCATCCCTGATACACTCGAAGGGGAATCCGAGTGTCAGTGACCTGTAGTCGGTGCCTCGGTATGCCACGGCAGCACAGGTCTCATCGCGATAGGCCATGGCACAGAATCCCTCGGTTTCAGGAAGGAGCATGTCTGGGTGTGTGGCTGCGTAGTGATCCTCGTTGAGCTGATGATAGTATGCAAAGGAGAGTCCAAGCCCGTTGATGCTGTCGGAAGTACAGGCGTTCGAGCCTCCGGGACGGCATTTCAGCACCTCTTTCAGGAAGAGCAGCTCGTCGGCGTCTTTTGCATCGCTTCCCACGTAGCTGCCGCTGACGAGCAGGCTGCAGCCATTGGTTCTGCATTGTGCCAGAGCCAGTCGCATGGAGGGCGTGAGCGTCTTATATGGCATTAAACTATGATTGTCATCCCGTTCCAGTCCGAATACCACATCGACCAATGCATAGTCCTTGAGGGGCATCAGGGGCAGTGCTTCAGACGAACAGCTCACGATGTTACAGGCGGGCATGTGGCGGATGGCGTCGGCATGCGTGCGCACATGATCAAAGTTGTTGCCGGCAATGAAGCGGCCTGCCAGTTCATCGCCCGAAAAGCCGAGCATCATGGAGTCCTTGGCATTGATGTGGCTGGTGTGGAACACCTGCTGCTGTCCCAGCCAGCCGGCAGTGCGCCCGAAGCTCACACCTTCGTCGATGTCGAGACGGAACCCTTGGACGTCGACCGCCGAAGTGTCAATGGCGGGAGATGACACGCGCTGGAAGGCATCGACTACGAGTATGTTCTGCTGTGCTTCAGGCCTGTAAAGGGCCGAGAGTGTCTGGGTGGGGAAGCTGCTTCCGCCTTTGTTGAAGGCAGCCACGCGGAAATGATAGAGCATGCCGGGATGCAGCTTGACGGTGTATTCGGGCTCGTCGACCAGAACGCCGTTGTCAAACCCTCCGTTCTCTATGGCGGTATAGACAATGTAGCCCGTAGCTTCTGCCTCGGGTTCCAGCAAATCGGAGGAGGGCGACCATGAAAGCTGCGCCTCGCCCCGCCTGTTGGGAGGCAGTTCTATTCTGAAGTTGTGGGGCGTCAGGGGCTGCACGGTAGCCGCCATGTTGTGCATGTCGCATATATAGCGAAGCAGGGTCTTGTAGAGCGAGCGGGCGAGCGTGAAGCGGAAGTTAGGATCGAGCGCGTAGCACATGTCACCGAAGTTCTGATGCGACAGCGTTTCAATGATGGCCGAAGGTACGATGGGCACTCTCGTCTCTGAATAGTTGCGGTCATACAGCTCGCGCATGGTCCATCGGCCATAGGCGTTTTCAAGGTCGTTGGTTGTGTTCTCCAGCAGTCTGCGTGCCAACTCCTTCGACATGGCCCGGCTGTTTCCGGCCGCCAGCAGCGAGTCGCCTTTCTGCGTGGTGCAGATGGCGAGCGAGCCAAATACGCCCTTGCCCGTTTCGGTATGTCCGGCATCGCTGTGCACGGCCAGCGACAGCTCAATAGGCACGCGCAGTCCGGTGCTGTCGGGCGCAAAGACCGAGCCGCCGCAAAGCCAGTTGGTCATCAGCGAACGCGCGTTGATGTCCTCGGCATAGTCGTTGTCGCCCTGTTTGGAGGCATAGACCCAATAGGGCATTCCGGCCCACTGGGCTGTGTAGCGTGCACCTTCCAGGCATCGCGGCAGTCCGCTGGTTTTTCCTCCGCGCTCAATGTTTCCCATGCCTCCGCCAAAGCGCACGGCATCTGTGGTCACGATGCCCCGCCGTGAACTTTGATTGCTTATCACGACGCGATTCTCCCTGCTGCTTCCTTTGTCGAAGTCAAACGTGCCAAGATAAACCCATGTGGAGCCGCCCATCTGCTGGTTGACGCGAAACTCCGTCTTTATGCCCTGATGATACACGGTGTAATGGGCATCGTCAATGCTGCCTTCCAGCGTCTGATAGCTTACGTACACGGCATAACGGCCTGTCTCGGGCAGCTGTGGCTGGTAGGAAACGGTGCTCAGCCCCGACTTTGAGCGGGTTGTGGCAGCCATGCGTGCCGTGCCTGCCTGGAAGGGGTTCTCGCCATCGTGATAGGGGGCTTCATGATAGGCGAATCCCTTTTGCGGAGTTGTTTCCCATGGCCGCCGGAAACTTTGCTCGAGGTAGCTGACGAGGGATTTCGTCTGGTCGTTGTCAACAATGACCTCATGGCGCTGCCAGTCTCGCTCACGGGGAGTGAACACCACGGCACCGGCATTCTCGAGCATGGGTATGAGATAAGGAACTACGATGGTCTGGGTGAAAAGGTCCTCGTTGGTACAGAAGAGCGACGGACGCTGCCATTTCCATTCCATGGACACGTGGTCGTAATAGCGTCCGTGACTGGCCCATAAGGCTACATGGCGCCCTTCAAGCCCGTGGGTGATGTGGTTGGGGCGTGATGCGTTCTTTACCCAGGGCATGCCGTCATGGTCGGTATTTCCCCAAGTGGTCGGCTGGGCATTTCCTCCTGCTTGCCAGCCTGCCAGCAAGAACAGAATGGCGATCAACCAGAGGGCATGCCGTTGTGTTTCCGTGTCGCTGCTACTGTTATTCAACGTCGCCAATTGTGAAGTTTTCCGGGCGTTTGCCCTTGAAGTCCTTGAAATAGAGTTTGATTTCGCGCATGTCTGCTTCCAGATTGCCTGTGGGACGGATGGTCTTTGTACACTGGATGAGCTTGCGCTCGTAGTCTACTCCATAGAGCAAGATGGGCAGATCAGCCTTGAGCGCAATGAAGTAGAACCCTTTTTTCCATTCAGTGACTCTTGATCGTGTGCCCTCAGGCGTGATGCACAGCTGGAAGTGGTCGGCATGGCAAGCCGTCTCGGCCATGGCATCAGTCATGCTTGTATGCTTCTGCCTGTATACAGGTATGCCCCCAAGTCTTCTGAACAGGGGCCCCAAGGGCCAGACGAACCACTCCTTCTTCATGAGGAAGTTGCTCTTCATGCCATGGGCCTGACTGTAAAGCTGCCCTATGAGGAAGTCCCAGTTGCTCGTGTGCGGAGCCAGACAGATGATGAACTTTTCCGGATGCTCCTGGGTCACGTTGTCTTTCCAGCCCATTTTCTTATAGAGCAGCCAGTTGGAGAGTCGCCGCCACATCATAGGGTGTTGATTTGGTCTATGACTTCGCTTACCTGGGCAGCAAAACTATCGCGGAGATGCTTGAAGTATTTGCGGGGAGGCATGCCCGGCTCTGGATGCGACACACGCCGGATGAAGTCATCATGCATTCTCACAATCGAGACGAGCATTGCGTCAGCGTTCTCCTTGTGTCCGCCTGCTCCGTAGAGTGACGCTGCGATGCACTCGGTGAAAAGAGCTTCACATACTTGATTGATGATTTTCTTTTGCGTTCTTTTGTTTGCCATTTTTCTTGTCGGTCTGCTTTATGGTTTCACCCTACAAAGATAAATAAAAAAAACGACATGGCAAAATTTTTTTATGAAAAAATACACTTACAAACGAAGATTATTGAATATACGAAAAAAAGGAACCTTCACAGGCTCCTTTTTTTATTCCATTTGCAATCATTAGATTCATTTGCAAGTGGTTTGAAAATTCGTTGTCTCACGACATTAAATTTTCGAATATTAACCTTAATAATCTAATACCATGAAAAACACTTTGCAAAGTTACATTTTATTTTTGAAAAATGCAATCCTTACGCGTTTGAAGAGCCAATATTTAACACAGATTAACCAAAAGCAACTTTTACCGTGTTCTCATTCCACGATGCACTTGGAGTCTTCTTAAATGGTGACAGCACCGCTTTGAAGTCGCGAGTCCTCCAAGGCCACATAGCCTACATGCCGTCCCTGCCAGTCGTAGGCACACACGGCAAGCACGTCGAAGTCGTTGGCAGGGTCAGGACGCAGCGTCATGGCGCGGCCCTCACCACGACCTTCACGCTCTTCTGCCCCACCTTCACCACGGCGATGCTGCCGGGCTGCAGACGGGTGGCAATGACGGCGCGGCCCTGCCATGCGGTGGCGGTGTCAAGCTGGCGGCCATCGGTGGTGTAGGCGGCAACGGGCTGTCCCTCTTCCGCATTTTCTATGGTCAGCGTGCCGCCCTCGCTCTTAATCAGCACGGCGCGGGCCGTCAGCTGGCGCACGTTGGTGGTGATCTCATCCATGCCTTCTTTCTTCGGCTCTTGGTCTATCTCCTTTTGGATTATGTGTCACCTCGGCCACTTTACCCTTTACTATTAAATTATAGTAGATCCCGTCAATCTCCACGGATTCGGCGTGAGCAAAGAGGGGAAGAAGCGGAAGAAAGAAAATTTTGGGGAAGGAAGGAAGACAAGAAGACAAGAAGACAGGAATACAGGAAGACGGGAAGACGGGAAGACGGGAAGGTTTTCTTAAAAATGCATTTTCAGGAGAATATGCTCCGAACCATGCAGAATGGACGAAACAAGAAAAAGAAGGCTTATTATTTATAATAATATATATATTATTATAAATAATAAAATTTTACCCCCCATTATTCTTCCTGTATTCCCGTCTTCCCGTGTTCCCGTGTTCCCGTCTTCCCGTATTCCGTATTTTCCGCTTTTTGCCATGCATGCGCGCACGCGAGATGCTTCAAAAAAAACCGTTGTCAAACCGTGTAGAACCGTAGCCCGTATCAAGCCGTGCAGAACCGTGGCTGGAGAC
>Ga0247611_10001951_pt1 | contig 35149 bp, 26 predicted proteins | sample 177DNAGHGhighgp2_FD_192422 | JGI IMG/M metagenome (GOLD analysis project Ga0247611, IMG submission 192422) | Sheep rumen microbial communities from Palmerston North, Manawatu-Wanganui, New Zealand - 1770 DNA GHGhigh gp2 | ecosystem: Host-associated > Mammals > Digestive system > Stomach > Rumen... | reverse complement strand
GCCAAACAACAATGGCTATTCCTTTGATATTCAAAAGAATAGCCATTATTTTTTATATTCAGGCCACAAAACTAAGATGTCTTTGGTCAAACAAAAAAAGAGGATGACTACTTTTTAGTCACCCTCTATTGTCGCGGGATTTCACGCAGGTGCGTGTTAATTTTCAATTTTCAATTCTCTATTTAAAGTGCGGCGCGGATATCGGCTGCTATCTGCTCGAATTCAGCGGGTGTGAGTTTGAGTTTGGGATTGCTGAAAAGCATGTCTTTCTCACTCTGCATGGGGATAAGGTGAATGTGTGCATGAGGCACCTCCAGGCCAAGTACGGCCTCACCAACCTTGATGCAGTTAAACACCTTCTTCTGGGCTGCGGCAATCTTCTTGGCAAAGAGCTGCAGGTCACAGAGCTCCTGATCCGTAAGGTCAAACAGGTAGTCAACCTCACGCTTGGGTATGCACAGCACGTGTCCCTTTACCAGGGGGTTGATGTCCAGGAACGCAAAGCAGTTCTCTGTCTCGGCTATCTTGTAGCAGGGAATATCTCCTGCTATAATTCTGGAAAATATAGTCATCAGTTTCCTATTTTACGGGGTTGGTTCCGTTTGTGTTCGCTAACACAAACGGAACCGTCCCCAATGTGTTAAAGCGAAATCTCCAGAATCTCAAAACCAATCTTTCCGCTGGGAATCTGAATCTCAACGGTCTCACCTACCTTATGTCCCAGCAGGCCTTTGGCAATGGGAGTGCTGCTTGAAATCTTACCGGCCTTGAGGTCTGCCTCACTTTCGGGAACGATTGAATAAACCATGGTGGCGTTGTTCTTTGTGTTGCGGAGCTTGACCTTGGTGAGTATCTGAACTGTTGATGTGTCTATCTTGCTCTCATCTATGATCTTGGCATCGGCAATCTGGGCTTTGAGCTGGGCTATTTTTGCCTCAAGCATACCCTGTGCCTCTTTTGCTGCATCATACTCGGCGTTCTCACTCAGGTCTCCCTTGTCACGCGCCTCGGCTATCTGCTGAATGATCTCCGGACGGCGCACGCCTTCCAGGTACTGTAGTTCGGCTACCAGTTTCTTGTAGCCCTCTTCTGACATATATGCCATAATATCAATGTTTTATCAGTTATACAATCTGCTTCTGACATGAGCAAAAAAGAATTCCAACAATCCTCTCCCAGATGTTGGAACCCGTTTTTATGTTTCACGTTCAGGGCAAAGATAGTTTTATTTTCAGACTATCCCAACAAAATAATAAAAAATCAGTGTTTATTCCAATTCCAAAAGTTTGGCTATCTTCCCTTCCAACTCATCGGTATTGTCCGGACGGTCTACAATATTTCCTTCACGGTCTATAAGAAAAGCCGAAGGTAGATTTCTCACATTATAAGACTTGAGATATGATGAATAGACACTTGATTCGTCACGCACGCAAATCCATGGCAGGTTTGATGCTATGTTGGACCAGTAACTCTCATCACTGTCAACCGAGACCTGATATATGGCCAGCCCCTCTGATGAATACTTGTTGTAAAGTGTTCTGAGCATCATATTATAATTGGTGGCATAACTGGTCTTGAAAGCTGTAAAGTCAAGCAACACCACTTTTCCCTTCTGATCACTCAGTTTATGTATCCTGCCTTTGCAATCAGGAAGTTCTATCTCTATCAGACCTGTTTCAACTATAAGGCTGTCAAACTTCCCGATAGCCTCCTGTGATGCCGAATACCGTGACGGTGAGGTCCTGGACATACCTTTAAGCGCAACATTGTGCAGATGAACAGTCCTCAAGGCGTCAGGATAGAACTGGTCCATCTGGGTAGCAACGGCAGCAAAGCACTTGGCATCCTGACGGTCTGCCTGAGGATTGAAAAGCGTCTGACCGTTCAGGCTCATGAACAATGCATAATAGGCACAGGCCGATCCCGGATCAGGAAAAATGAAATCAATCATGACTTCTGACTTGAAAACATCCACCATCTCCTGTACCTTCTGTTGCAGGGCGGTTACATCCTGACTGTTGTACTGTGAACTGACCCGTCTCAAATCCTGCAGCAGTCCTATCTGACGCATTACAAGGTCTTTCAGTCGAACGCACTCATCGGAGCCTTCGACCGTATAGTCAACCTGCATCTGCGGCAGACTTGCCTTGACCGTAACTGTCTCGGTCGAATCGATTACCAGGTTTACGGTCTTGTTCTCTATACGCAGACGATAGAAATCAAAACAGTCCTTCGGAGCAACAGGATTGAAACTGAACTCTCCTTCAGTATCCAGTTTTGCGGAGTCCAGGACCTCCACCCTGTCCAGACCTATATGGTCAATATAAAGAGTCTTGCCGTCTGCCTGCGATATCCGGCCATTTAAAGTAAACCTGTCAACTTGGGGTTGACAGGCTACTGTTAATAAGGCCAGAGCGGCAACTATGAGATTACTTCTCTTCATTGCTCTCAGTATTCTCCTGCTGGTCGTTGCGGCGGTTATCGTGATGATGGCGCGGGCCACGGTCCTGACGGGGTCCACGGTCCTGGCGCTCACCGCGGTCCTGACGCTCACCGCGGTCCTGACGCATCTGACGGGCGGGACGCTCCTCATAACCCTCGGGCTTCTCGATGAGAGCACGACGTGACAGTTTGAACTTACCGGTCTTGGGATCGATGTCAATCAGCTTGACCTGAATCTTGTCACCCTCCTTGATGCCGGTCTCCTCGATGGTCTCGTAACGCTTCCAGTCAATTTCACTGATGTGCAGCAGACCGTCCTTACCGGGCAGGAACTCTACGAACAGACCGTAAGGCATAACTGAACGTACGGTACCGTCATAAACCTCACCTACCTCGGGGATAGCTACGATAGCACGGATCTTGGCCAAAGCAGCCTCGATGCTGTCGCGGTTTGATGCGGCAACCTCTATCTTGCCTACGCCGTCAACCTCATCAATGCTGATGCTGGCACCTGTCTCCTCCTGCATGCCCTGGATGATCTTTCCGCCCGGGCCAATGACTGCGCCGATGAACTCCTTGGGAATAGTAAGGGTCTCGATGCGGGGTGCGTGGGGCTTGAGATCGGCACGGGGCTCTGCAATGGTCTCGGTGATCTTGCTAAGTATATACTCACGTCCGGCCTTGGCCTGAGCCAGAGCCTTCTCCAGAATCTCATATGACAGACCGTCGCACTTGATATCCATCTGTGTGGCGGTAAGTCCCTTAACGGTACCGGTGGTCTTGAAGTCCATATCGCCCAGATGATCCTCATCACCAAGGATATCACTCAGAACAGCATACTTGTCTTCGCCCGGGTTCTTGATAAGACCCATTGCGATACCTGATACGGGGTTCTTGATCTTGACGCCGGCATCCATCAGAGCCAGTGTACCTGCGCACACGGTGGCCATTGATGAAGAACCGTTTGACTCAAGGATATCGGATACTACGCGTACGCAGTAGGGATAGTCCTCAGGAATCTGGCCCTTAAGAGCGCGCCATGCCAGGTGTCCGTGACCAATCTCACGACGTCCCAGGCTGCGCTGAGCCTTAGCCTCACCTGTGCAGAAGGGCGGGAAATTGTAGTGGAGCAGGAAACGCTCGTTGTGCTGATCCAGCACGTCATCCACCATCTTCTCATCGTCCTTGGTACCCAGTGTTACAGAGCACAGAGCCTGTGTCTCACCACGGGTGAATATTGATGATCCGTGAGGTCCGGGCAGGTAACCTACCTCGCACCAGATGGGACGGATATCGGTTGTCTTACGGCCATCCAGACGCTTACCCTCATCCAGGACGCAGCGACGCATTGCATCGCGCTCTACATCGTGATAGTAGCGGTCTATCAGAGCATCTTTCTCAGCCAGCTCATCCTCTGACAGCTCGGGATGTGCTGCATGATACTGCTCCTTGAACTCATCGCGTACGGCCTCAAAGTTGGCCTCGCGTGAGTGCTTGTCGGCATTGCCCTCGGCTGCCAGGTTGTATGACTTCTGGTAGCAGGCATCCTTGACGGCCTGACGCAGATCCTCGTCGTTGACCTCGTGGCAGTACTCGCGCTTGACGGTCTTGCCTACCTCCTCGGTCAGTTCCATCTGGATCTTGCAGTGCTTCTTAATCTCATCGTGAGCGGCCTTCATGGCACCCAGCAGGTCAGACTCGGAAACCTCCTTCATCTCACCCTCAACCATCATGATGTTGTCATAGGTTGCGGCAACCATTACATCCATATCGGCCTGCTCAAGCTGCTTGAACGTGGGATCGATAACGTACTCTCCGTTGATACGGGCTACGCGAACCTCCGAAATCGGACCCTGGAAAGGTATGTCCGATACGGCCAGTGCTGCTGATGCTGCCAGACCGGCCAGAGCATCAGGCATCTGCTCTCCGTCGGCGGAGAACAGTATGATGTTTACGAAAACTTCAGCGTGGTAGTTGTCAGGAAACAAAGGACGCAGAGCGCGGTCCACAAGACGGCAGGTCAGAATCTCATAATCAGAGGGACGTCCCTCACGTTTGGTAAAGCCGCCGGGATAACGTCCGATTGACGCATACTTCTCTCTGTACTCTACCTGCAGCGGCATGAAATCAGTTCCGGGAACTGCATCTTTTGCGGCGCATACAGTGGCCAGGAGCATAGTTTTGCCACATGTCAGCATCACGGCTCCATCGGCTTGCTTGGCCAGTTTCCCGGTCTCCAGTTTGATGGTTCTTCCATCAGGAAGCTGGAACTCTTTTGTTACAATTTTCATCTTTTAAATATTAAAACATCTAATAAAAATAAACCTCTTTAAGAGTAAATTGCGGCAAATGTACGAAATAATATTGATAAAAATACTTTTTGTGCTTTATTCAGGGGAACTTTTTGGGGTATAGGTATCTGAAACTACGGGCCTACGGCCCTATCCCTCCCACTCCTTCGGAGCGGGCCCCTCCCTCTAACGCGCCGAGGGTGGCGACGGTTTCCGATACCTATACCCCAAAAAGTTCTGTGCAACTGGAAACTTTGACATTTGCAGTAGCCGGACTATCCCCTTTGGGGACCATCAGTGCAGTGGCGTAAGCGAAGCCCCCCGGAGGATCCCGTTAAGAACGGCACTTGTCTGACGACGATTAGACACCGTAAGGTGGCTAAGATGGAGGAGTTTGCCGTTTAGGGTCCGTAGGGGAGGCCTTTTGCGTAGCAAAATAAAACAAGGCTGGGCTACGCGCAGCGTAGCCACGGAACGTTGCGTCCCCAAAGGGGATAGTCCGGCGGTGCTTCCAATACAGATGCACTAAAAAGTTCCGGGCAGACAGAATCCTTTGGATTTGTGGGACTCTTGTATAAAAATTTAGTATATTTGCGAATTCAAAATGAATCTTCATTGGACAAAGCAATGATTGAATCGGTTAAAGACATCGTCAGCAGGGAGTCTCAGGCTATTCTGAACATTCCTATAGGCGATGAATATGAAAAAGCTGTGAATCTGATAGTTCATCACGTTCATGAGCTTAACGGAAAATTAATTACCAGCGGTATGGGTAAAGCCGGGCAGATAGCCATGAACATGGCTACGACTTTCAGCTCTACCGGTACTCCATCAATATTTCTCCATCCCAGCGAGGCACAGCATGGTGATTTGGGTATCCTTCAGAAAAACGACCTGTTCCTGCTGGTATCCAACTCCGGCAAGACACGTGAAATACTGGAGCTCATGGAACTGAGCCGCACCCTTGACCCCACACTCAAGTTCATTGTCGTTACAGGTAACGCCGACAGTCAGTTGGCACGCCAGGCCGATGTGGTTCTGTGTACCGGACACCCGGATGAGGTCTGCGCATTGGGTCTGGCCCCCACCACAAGCACAACAGTGATGAACGTAATAGGCGATGCTCTGGTGGTTGAGACCATGAAGAGAATCGGTTTTACAGTCGAGGATTACAACAAGCGTCATCACGGAGGTTATCTTGGAATGCGCTCCAAAAAGCTGTTATGAGAAACATTTTCGGCATCGGAGAGACCATTTACGATATACTGTTCCGAAACAACCAGCCTGTTGCGGCAGTGCCTGGCGGCTCTGTATTCAACGGACTGATTTCTTTGGGACGAGCCGGTATCAACAGCACTTTCATAACTGAAATCGGTTCGGACCAGGTGGGTCAGTATATATTGGGTTTCATGCAGGAAAACGGTATCAACACCGATTACGTCTCCTGCTATAAGGGCAAGAAAACCGCCATCTCACTGGCATATCTGGATGAGAACAATGACGCCCATTACAGTTTCTATAAGGATTATCCCAATAACCGCCTGGACTTTGAGATGCCTCTGATCGGGGAGAACGATATCGTTGCTTTCGGGGCATATTTCGCGCTCAATCCCGTGCTCAGGGACAAGGTAAAACCTTTCCTTCAGTATGCCAAGGATCAGGGCGCACTGCTATATTATGACCTCAACTTCAGGGATAACCACGCTCATGAGGTTGAGAGCCTTAAAGAGACTTTCAGAGAGAACTTTGCACTGGCTGACATAGTCCGCGGAAGCCATGAGGATTTCATAAACGTGTTCGGGTATGACGACTGCCGCAAGACCTATTCCGAGACTTCAGGATACTGTCCTATCCTTATCTGCACCAGAGGCCGGGAGGGAGTTACTGTAATAGACCACGGGCAGCAGTATACATTCTCCTCACGCACTATCGTTCCGGTAAGCACCATCGGTGCAGGCGATAACTTCAATGCCGGAATGATTTACGGATTTGTCAGGGAGAACATCCGCCGTAAAAATCTGGACAGGCTGACCCGGGATGATTGGAGCAGACTGATTGAATACGGAATAGAATTCGCGTCCGATGCCTGCATGAGCACTGAGAACTACATCAGCAAGGATTATGCGCAGAGTCTCAAATCCTAATAACACCCATCCATGAAACAGGACAGACCTTCGCTGCTCAGGACGCCATTCATGACCGTCATCCTGAATCTTCTGGTCATATATGTCATGTTCATGGTCTGCCGCATAGTATTCATGTGGTACAACTGGGATGTGTACCGGGACAATCTCAACGCACCTTTGCTATGGAATATGTTGCGCGGAGCATTGAAGTTCGATACAGCCGGAATCATGTATCTGACCGCCCTCTACATGATTCTCACAATGTTCCCCCTGCACTTCAAGGAGCATCCCGCATATTACAAGACGGTAAAGGTAATCCTTGTGGTCTTTGTTTCGGCAGGTATTGCCGCCAATCTGATTGACACGGTCTATTTCCCGTTTACAGGATGCCGCAGCACACTTAACGTATTTACCGAATTCAAGAACGAGAGCGGAGGTCAGTTGATGTCCATTTTCCTTGAATCCGTGCTCGATAACTGGTATCTGGTACTTCTGTTCATTATAATGACATGGGCTCTTTGCAAATTGATTAGAGTGCCCGATGTGGTCAGATATAAAAGCCTTGGAGTCTATTACCTGATCAAGACATGTTGCCTGTTGTTATGCATTTTTGTGAGTGTGGTAGGCATTCGCGGAGGCATATCCACCAGCATAAGACCCATAACTATGAGCAACGCCTACCAGTATGCTGACCGGCCGGCCGATGCCGCTGCAATACTGAACACACCGTTCTGTGCCATTCGTACTGCTGGCAGGGTAAAGATTGAGGTGCCTCAATATTTCAGCCAGGAGGAGCTTGAACAGATATACTCTCCTGTAATCTACCCTGATACCACCGCCGTTTTCAAACCTAAGAATGTAGTTGTGATGATACTGGAAAGCTTTGGCGGGGAGTACATCGGTTATATGAACCGCGGACTTGAAGGCATTCATGACTGTACTCCGTTCCTGGACTCCCTGATGGAAAAAAGCCTTACATTTGAGTATTCAATGGCCAACGGCAGGAAGAGCATCGACGCCCCGCCCTCCGTGCTCTCCGGAATCCCTATGCTCAAGGATCACTTTGTGCTTACCACGACGATGATGTCCAAACAGGTCTCCGGACTGGCCGAAGAGCTGGACAGCAAAGGTTATTACTCCGCTTTTTTTCACGGTGCCGACAACCAGTCAATGGGTTTCCAGTCCTACTCCAGGGCCATCGGCTACAAGGACTATTTCGGGATGGATGAGTTTGATGCCGATCCCAGGTTTGGCGGCCACGCCATGTTTGACGGGGTATGGGCCATCTGGGATGAGGAATTCCTGCAGTTCATGTGTGCCAAGCTGGGAACATTCAGCCAGCCGTTCGTATCGACAGTCTTTACAGCTTCATCGCACCATCCTTTCAATATCCCCGACAGGTACAAGGACATCTACCCCGAAGAGCCCAATCTGGAGATGTACCGCTGCATCCGCTACTCGGACAACGCCCTGCGTCTGTTCTTTGAGAAGGCCAGCCAGGAACCCTGGTTCAACAATACGCTGTTTGTCCTGACCGCCGACCATACCAACCAGTCGGAACACCCCGATTATCAGTCAGAATACGGCAAGTTCAGGATACCCATAATATTCTATGATCCGTCCGGACAGATAGCCGGGCACAGGGATTGCCTGGCTCAACAGTCAGATATCCTGCCCACCATAATGGGTTATCTGGGATATGACCGCCCGTTCATCAGTTTTGGCCAGAACCTGTTTGCCACTGCCGATGAAGATACCTGGAACGCCAATTACCTGAACGGCATGTATATGTACTACAAAGGTGACTGGATGATAAAATTTGACGGAGAGCAGCAATCAGGTCTTTATGCCTATAAGAATGACCCTGCCCTCAAACAGAACCTTAAAGGTTCAGAGCCGGCTGTTGAAGAAGAGATGATAAAAGAACTCAAGGCACTGATTCAACAGTACCTTGAGCACATGACTGTCAAAGATCTGGTTATCAGTAAACCTTGACCTTCAGCTTGGCGTAGGCGCGCTCCACTTTTTCCAGAGCTTTCTCCACACTCTCTGCACGGGCCAGGATAACACCCATACGGCGATGACCCTTGATGAACGGCTTGCCGAAGAAACGCACTTGTACATCGGGCTCGGCAAGAATCTCGTCCACATTCTCAAACTCAATCATATCGGTATCGCCCTCAACCACGATAGCCTTTGATGCGCTGGGGCCAAAGAAGTTGATTTTGGGGATAGGCAGACCCAGCACGGCACGTGCATGCAGCGCAAACTCTGACAGGTCCTGGGATATCATTGTGACCATGCCGGTATCATGCGGACGGGGCGAAACCTCGCTGAACAGCACCTTGTCTCCGCAGACAAACATCTCTACACCGAAAATACCGTAACCGCCCAGGGCGTCGGTAATCTTCTTGGCAATATCCTGGGCCTGAGCCAGAGCCTTGTCGCTCATGGGCTGAGCCTGCCATGACTCACGGTAATCGCCGTCTACCTGATGATGACCGATGGGGTTGAGGAATGTGGTTCCGCCACTGTGACGTACGGTAAGAAGGGTTATCTCATAATCAAACTTGACAAATCCCTCTACTATAACCTCGCCGCCACCGGCACGGCCGCCCTCCTGGGCAATCTTCCATGAGTTGTCGGCATCCTCAGGGCGCTTGCAGACACTCTGTCCGTGACCCGATGAACTCATGATAGGCTTAACCACGCAGGGAGTGCCAATCTCCTTTATGGCAGCATCAAACTCCTCACGTGTAGCGGCAAAGCGATAGTTTGAAGTAGGCAGGCCCAGTGTCTCGTGAGCCAGCTGGCGTATGCCCTTGCGGTTCATAGTAAGAAATGTGGCATTGGCGGTAGGAATAACATTATAACCTTCCTTCTCCAGCTTTACCAGTTCAGGTGTAGCAATGGCCTCTACCTCCGGAATGATCATATCCGGTTTCTCCTTTTCAATAATTTCACGCAGACGTGCACCGTCAAGCATTGACAGAACGTAACTGCGGTGAGCCACCTGCATGGCAGGGGCGTTCTCGTAACGGTCGAGTGCTACGACCTCAACTCCGTAACGCTGCAACTCGATTGCAACCTCCTTTCCCAGTTCTCCTGAGCCGCACAGAAGGGCCTTCTTGGCTACCTTGGTGAGCGGAGTACCTATCTTTACCATTTTCTATGTTGATTAAAAATACTTACAATTGCTGCATGTCATGAAGCCTCTTGTAATAGCCGTCTAAGGCTATAAGTTCCTCATGAGTGCCGCGTTCCACAATCTTTCCCTCATGCAGGACACATATCTCATCGGCATTTTTGATGGTTGAGAGCCTGTGTGCAATGGCTATTGTGGTGCGGTCTTTCATAAGACGCTCAAGAGCCTCCTGCACCAGACGCTCGGACTCAGTATCAAGAGCGCTGGTAGCCTCATCCAGAATAAGTATGGGCGGGTTCTTGAGTATGGCGCGGGCAATGCTGATTCGCTGGCGCTGGCCGCCTGAAAGCAGACATCCGCGGTCTCCGATGTTGGTATCGTAGCCGTTCTCGGACTCCATTATGAAATCATGGGCATTGGCTATCCTGGCTGCCGCAATGACCTGCTCACGGGTGGCGTTCTTTACGCCGAAGGTTATGTTGTTGTAGAAGGTGTCATTAAACAGTATGGCCTCCTGGTTGACATTGCCCATCAGGCTGCGCAGTGACTTTAGCGATATGTTGCGGATATCGGTCCCGTCGATGGTGATAGAGCCGCTCGATACATCGTAGAAACGGGGCAGCAGGTCCACCATAGTGGATTTGCCGGAGCCAGACTGGCCTACCAGCGCAATGGTCTTGCCGCGCGGAATGGTCAGGTCTATGTCATGCAGCACCTCACGTCCCTCCTCATAGGAGAAAGAGACACCGCTGTACCTTATCTCATCCTTGAATTCAGCAATCTCAACAGGATTCTGAACGTCTGTTATATTGTTGTCGGCAAGCAGTATCTTGTCTATACGCTCTACGGAAGCCATACCCTTGGGAATTGCATATCCTGCCTTTGACAGGTCCTTGATAGGATTAATCACACTATAGAGGATAGTCAGGTAATAGATGAATGCCGACGCATCGATGGTGGCGTTGTTGTTGAGTATAAGCTTTCCTCCGTACCACAGCACCAGAACTATCAGTGCCGTACCCAGAAACTCGCTTACGGGATGGGCCAGGGCCTGGCGAAGATGCACCCTGTTGGATGCCCTGCGCAGTTGTTCGCTGCTGCGGCCAAACCGGTCGGACATCTTTTTCTCTGCCAGGAAAGCCTTGATTACACGCAGTCCTCCCAGCGTCTCCTCAAGTTCAGACATGGTCTCGCTCCAAAATGACTGTGCCACAAGCGAGCGGGCCTTGAGTTTACGGCCGATGCTGCCGATTATCCAGATAATGAGCGGCCCTACCACGATGGTGAAGATGGTCATCTGCCAGCTTATGGCTATCAGGGTGCCCACGTAGACGATTATCAGGATAGGATTCTTGATGAGCATGTCCAGCGATTGGGCAATTGAATTCTCTATCTCCGACACATCGCCGCTCATGCGGGTTATGATATCGCCCTTGCGTTCTTTTGAGAAGAAACTCATGGGCAGGCTCAGTATCTTGTCATAAATCTGAATCCTTATGTCACGCACTATTCCGTTCCTTAACGGGACCATCACGGCCGATGACCCGAAATAGCAGGCAGTCTTGAAGAATGTCATGACAATCAGTACGATACCCAGTATGAGCAAGGTCTTGGACTCACCGTATGTATCGACAAACTCCGATACTTTATAGAAGAAATCGTCCTTGAGCGCCGATACCGCATCCTTAAGGTTATCGGTCTGGGAGAGCGGCGTATACTCATACACGTCGGTATTGATCTTGAACAGTATCCTCAGGATGGGCACTATAAGCGCAAAAGAGAATACGTTGAGCAGAGCCGAAAGCAGATTATAGGCCACACTGCCGGCAAGATTGCGGCGATATGGCTTGACAAAGCGTCTCAGAAAAGCAAACAGTTCTTTCATCCGGCCTTTACAAACGATTGATATGCAAAGGTATGAATTTTATACGGCCCAAAAAACGGGAAATGTGTTATAAATAGGTAACTTTGCGCAATATGTTGATAAGTTTTTTTAGACTGATGAACCGTAAGGCCGTATTTACAGCTGTACTTGCGTTTTCCGTATTGTGTCTGCCCGCTTTCGGACAGCGGCTGCGCGCAGACATCAACTTTGACGGTCTGTTTGACAACCGCGAGTACAAGAACGACATGCAGCCCCAGACCATATACGGAATGCGCGTCATGCCGGAGATGGGCATTGATTACCCTATCGGGAATTGCGACCATACACTCGTGGCGGGTTTCTCCAAGATATGGGAATTCGGCTCCAGGGACACTATAGCCCCGGATATTATCCTTTACTACAGATATGGCGGTGATAACTGGGTTACATACTTCGGCTCCATACCGCGGCACAACCTTCAGCGTCAGTTGCCCGATGCTTTCCTGTATGATTCAATCGCATTCTTTGAGCCTACCATAGGCGGCACACTGATACAGTATTATGGAGAGAGATGGCAGACCGAGCTCTACTGCAACTGGTTCAGCCGGCAGACTGAGACCGACAGGGAGGCTTTCCGTATAGTATGGGACGGATATGTAGGTAACAGGTTGTTGGGAGCAGGCTGGTTTACGGCCATGACGCATTTTGCCAAGCCTAAAGAACCAGGCCACTATATCTATGAAAAGTTCCAACTGAACCCGTATCTCACCCTCAGGCTCAATCCCGGAGCAGGCTTATGGCTGAAGACAGATGCAGGCGTACTCTGTTCGCTTGTACGTTGCCGTAAGGACGGCCGCTGGCACAGCCCCACCGGATTTCTGGGTGACATACAACTGGGCTGGCGTATGTTTGACATCAAAAGCACTGTATACACGGGAGAGAGCCAGCAACCTTTCCTGGATGATCCGGAGGCGGGACTCACTTTCCATCGCAGCGATCCTTTCTACAATCATACCTTCTACAACAAGACAGAGCTGGGTGTAATGTTCGTAGCCGATAAGAACGTGCAGTTGGGATTCCGCTGGAATCTCCATTTTACGCCCGATACCCCGGTCCATAACCAGCAGCTCATAACGGTCAGGTGCACTCTGGGCGCAAGAAAGCACTTCTATAACCGCCGATGAACAAATCACTGCTCATATCAGCCGTCATACTGTTCACCTTTACGGGGATCAGAGCCTCCATCAACCCCTTCAAGCCTTATAAGCCGCTTAATGAGATTGATTATCAGCTCAACCTTTCGCTGGGGCGCGACACTGCCAGCATGGCATACAGGCCCGACCGGTTCATTGAGCGGACACTTTTGCCGCTGGGACTGCTCTCAACCAGCATACTCTATAATGACAACTATCTGGACAAACGCATCATTAAACTGGGCGGAATAACACAGCCGGCATTACAATCGGCCAATATACTTCAATATTCACCGGCAGGAATAATGCTTCTGCTTAAGGCCGCCGGAGTAAAAGGACGCAGCGACTGGCCCCGTATGATTACGGCCGACGGCGCTGCAGTGGCCATTCAGGCCGGTATCACCAATGCGTTGAAATACACTCTCAGAAGGGAGCGTCCGGACGGCAGAGCCAACAACTCTTACCCGTCGGGACACACCGCCACCGCGTTCATGTGCGCCCATATGCTCCATAAGGAGTATGGCGAGACGATGAGTCCCTGGATAAGCGTGGGCGGATACGGCATAGCCGCAACCACCGGGATATTCCGCGTCATAGCCAACAGGCACTGGTGCTCGGATGTGATGGCCGGTGCCGCAGTAGGAATATTCTCGACAGAGGTTGCCTATGGGCTGACGGACATCCTGTTTGGTGAGCATGACCTGAGCAAACCTGTCGTAGCTCCCTATACCGGTGATATGCCGGAATGGAAATTCTCGCTCTACTCGGACTACAGCATAGGGGCCGATGTGTTTACATCGGGCGGATACGGAAATCCGGATGCCAAACCCGCCTGTTCTATCGGCATTGACACATCATGGATGCCATGGTATATAGGGCCCACGCTGCGTGCCGGGCTCACCCAGATGAAATGGACCGGCAGTGATGACATATACCTGGCCCCGGAAGGAAGCGTTGCCGATGTTTATACGTTAGCTGCCGGTATGGACATAGACATTCCTGTATTTGAAAGGATTATGGTCAACGGCCAGGCCTTGGCGGGTTATTCACCCCGTGCCAACAGCTACAGCTTCTTTGCTGACCCGGCGCAGGGCAATCCGCTGGAATGGGCCATACCCGCAGGCATGCACTGCTATGGTAACCTTGGTCTTACAGTCAGGACATCATCGTTCTCCAGCGTATCAGTTCATGGCGGCCTTGACTATTATGATAAAGTGTGGCGCTCATTCGTGTTGGGAGCCCGTTTCAATTTCTGTTTCTGATTATGGCAAAATTCGTGTCAACAGTTCTGTATGCTATCGTCTGGGTAATATCACTCCTACCCATGCCGATACTCTATCTGTTCTCTGACATAGCATGGCTGGTTATGTTCATCTGCCCTCCGCTAAGATACCGCAAATCAATCGTACAGAAGAATCTGGCCCTCTCATTCCCGGACAGGGACCGCAAATGGCTGCGCCGCACGGAGCGCCGTTTCTACTACCAGTTTGCTTGCCAACTCATGGAGAGTCTCAAGACCGTATCTGCCAGCAGACGCTGGATAGAGCGCCACCTGGTATGGACAGGTCATGAGAATCTTGCAGGGTTCTTGAAACACGGGCAGTCACATATCTGCTACATGGGACACATGGGAAACTGGGAATGGACCCCTTCACTGATTTACAACTTTGAGGATATTGAGAATATACAGGGGTGCCAGGTATACCACAAGCTTGAAAATGAGACCATGGAGCTGTTCATGCTCAGGCTCCGCAGCAAATTCGGGACAGAGAGCATACCCATGGAGCATGTATTGCGCAGGTTGCTGGAGTACCGGCGGGACGGAAAGATATTCCTGATAGGTATGATAGCCGATCAGGTCCCCCTGTGGTGGAACATTCACTACTGGACGGAATTCATGAACCGTAAGACTCCCGTCTTTACCGGGGCCGAACGTCTGTCAAGGAAACTGGATACAGCAGTCTGGTACATCCATGTGAGCCGTATCAGAAGAGGCCATTACCGCTGTGATCTGCAGCTTATGTATGAGCATACCGCCGACCTGCCTGATTTTGAGGTGACCGAAAAATACATGCGCCTGCTTGAAGACAACATACGTGAATGCCCGGAGCTCTGGCTATGGACACACAACCGTTGGAAACGGGATTGGGAAGGTTATCAGAGATGGCTGGTCAAACACCCTAATCAGCGCTCCTCAAGGTCATCATAAAGGGTCTGCAGGATAGCCTTACCCCTATCCAGACGAATCTCCGAGCCATCAGAATCATTAATCAGACACTCCGATGCATCGTCGTCATAGAGAGTCACGCCCGTGCTGTCTATGAAACAGAGTCCGTTATTGTAAGTGTAGAATGAGAACGGATAGGAGTATGAGCCTGAGAGCACATTCCTGCTGAACAGATATTCACTATGACCTATCCCTAACTGCCCCAATATGGTGGCAGCCATATCCGTCTGGCCAATCAATCGGTCTATGACCTTTGGCTCTCTTACTGCACCTCCTATCCAGAGTATCGGGATATGATGTACATGAGGATCACTGGAAAGACCGTTCCTGGTGTAACGGAACCCGTGGTCAGGCAATATCACCATCAGAAGATTATCCCAAACCGGAGTCTGCTTGAGCGAATCCACAAAATCGCCAAGGCAACTGTCCGTGTAAGCGAAAGCATTGTCTACTTTGTCCGGCAGACGATGAAAAGGAACATCGAAAGGCTCATGGCTGCTCAGACTCAGGAACCCGGTAAACCAGAGTGAATCCGTCCGTTCTTTCAGATCTTTAAGCAGTCGGTCAAAAGTTATGTCATCATTCACGCCCCAGGCGTTGGAGTGACGCTGGGCAAGAGTGAAATCGGTATCCGCAACGATATTCCTGAAACCGGTTCCAAAAAGCCAGCTCTTCATATTGGTGAAATTGATGTCACCGCCATACATGAAATAAGTCTCGTATCCTGCCTCAGACAGGCTGGCCGGCAATGAAGGCAGGGCGGCACTCTTGGTCGGCAGCTTCATGATTGATGTCTTGGGCAGTCCGGGATGTCCGTTCATGATGCAAATCAGGCCCCTGTCCGTACGGAAACTGCCGGCATAACAGTTGCTGAAAAAGACTCCCTCCCCTATAAGGCTGTCCAGACGGGGTGAGACATCTTCACGACCGCTTATGGCATGCACAAAGTCTCCGCCGAAGCTCTCCAGGACAACTACCAGGATATTCGGCCTATCCGTGTTGAGCAGGATCTCCGTATCGTCGTCGGTTGTCTTGTATAAACCCTCGAACAATTCCGCCCTCCGTTTCTCGTCCAGATAATTGTACATTTCGTCAAAACGGGTTGTCTTGCTCACAGAACTCAAAAGGCTGAACCCCGGATTGACCGCAGAATGATTCAGGAACTGGTCCGATGAAAAATAGGCGCGTCCCACATTCATGGTGGATTCGCTCATCCCGCCGCGTATAGCCAGAAAAAGCGGAGCAAACAGGACCAGATTGAACAGTGTTATCGGAACCCGCATCAGGACCTTGTTGAAAGGCACGGATACCGGTTTAAGCGAGCGTATCAGCAACAAGTATATACACAATGCCCAAAGCAGTATCACAACTATTCCCAATACAACCATCCATGGAGAAACGCTGGCCACGGCCTCCTTGGGGGTCTTCAGATAGAATAGGACCGATGCATCCAGCTTGAATCCCCAGAACGGATAGAGAACGGTATCTGCAATGAAGACAGATGACAGGACCAGAGCCGATATGGCATCATAGACCTGAATCACCCTCTTGACAGGAAATGAATCCAGCCATATTCCTATGATGACTATGACTAAAGGCAGCAGCAGGAGATATCCGGCAACCGACAGGTCGATGGGCAGACCGTGCCACACGACCATTATCCAGTCCCTTATGCTGTAATGACGCTGCAGGCCGTCTGCATAAAGCATAAACAGGGGCTTTTCGGCCATGAATACAAGCACCAGGACAACATAGTGCCGGAGCAGCATGAACAAACGGCTCCTTTGCAGACTTGACTTATCCTTGAATACTCTCATTTCCTACCGAAATCAGCAGGGATTTCACCCCATTTGTCAGTCTCCCATTTCAGGATAGGATTTCTGAAACTGTTCTCCTTGAGCCACCGCTCGGCACTCTCAATCCTTTCAAATACGGCTTCTGTCCCAGCTGTGCGCTCCAGTTTGGTCCGGCATTTTCCGGCCTTGACCCACAGGATGGCATTACGGCTGTCGCTGTAGAGAGGCCAATCCAGCCCACGGCTCTTGTAAAGTGCCAGAGCATGCACGATGGCCAGGAACTCGCCGATGTTGTTTGTCCCCAGCATCGGTCCGAAATGGAATTTCTCCTCCATATCGCCCAGATATACGGCACGATACTCCATCTGTCCGGGATTTCCGCTGCAGGCGGCATCCACTGCAAGTGCCTGGCGTATAACCTCGGGAGGCAGAGGTTTTGGCTGTTTCTTCCGGCCTCCCTTATGCTCAGGAGCTTTTTTTTCTATGTAATTCTCCGGGGGCTGATTGATGGCCTCTTCGGCCTCCTCCCTGGTTGCAAAGCCTTTGTAAACGGCACCTTTCCAGCCTTCCACCTGCTGTCGGCAGGCCTCCCAGGAGTCATACACCCCCGGATTCAGCCCAATCCAGACAACGTAGAATTTCTGTGCCATTGTTACATTCGTTCCGGAACCTCAATACCCAGCAGACCCATACCAAGTCTGATGATCTTGCCAACATTCTGAGCCAGAACCAGACGGAACATCTTAAGTTCACGGCTAGGCTCGTGCATTATGCTGAAATCATGATAGAACTGGTTGAACTCCTTGGCCAGGTCATAGCAGTAATTGGCAATGACTGACGGGTTATAGTCATCAGCTGCCTGATGTACCACATCCCTGAATCCGTTGAGAAGTTGTATAAGACCTATCTCCTTCTCGGATATCTGGGATTTGTCATCTGTATAAATCCTGCCATCCAGTCTGATGCCCTCCTCGGCAGCCTTGCGCATGATGGAACGGATACGGGCGTAGGTATACTGGATGAACGGACCGGTGTTGCCGTTGAAATCGATTGATTCCTTGGGATTGAAGGTCATGTTCTTGCGTGCATCGACCTTAAGGATGAAGTACTTGAGTGCACCCATGCCCACAATACGCATAATCTCGTCCTGCTCCTCCCTGGTCAGGCCGTCCAGCTTGCCCAGTTCGGCCGATGTGGCGCGTGCGGTCTCAATCATCTCGTCCATCAGGTCATCGGCATCGACCACCGTTCCCTCACGGCTCTTCATCTTGCCCTCGGGCAGCTCAACCATTCCGTAAGAGAAGTGTACCAGGTCCTTGCCCCACTTGAATCCCAGACGGTCAAGCAGTATGGAGAGCACCTGGAAATGGTAGTTCTGCTCATTGCCCACCACGTAAATCATGCGGTCAATAGGGTAATCCCTGAAACGTAACTGCGCGGTACCTATATCCTGTGTCATATAGACCGATGTGCCGTCACTGCGCAGCAGCAGCTTCTGGTCCAGTCCGTTCTCGGTCAGGTCAGCCCATACGGAGCCGTCCTCCTTACGGAAGAAAAGTCCTTTCTCAAGGCCCTCCATCACGGTTTTCTTACCCTCCAGGTAGGTCTGTGACTCGTAATATATCTTGTCAAAACTTACGCCCAGTCGTTTGTAAGTCTCATCAAATCCTGCATATACCCAGCTGTTCATACGCTCCCAGAGTGCACGGACCTCAGGGTCACCGGCCTCCCACTTGACCAGCATGGCGTGTGCCTCCTGCATCAGGGGTGACTCCTTCTCGGCCTTGGCCTTGGCCTCCTCCTGTGCCTTCTCATCCAACTCTGCAAAGTTGGCGGGCAGCAGGCTCTTAACCTCGGCGCGGAAATGCTTATCGAACTCCACATAGTAATCTCCGATAAGATGATCGCCCTTTTTACCGGTTGATTCAGGTGTGGCACCGTTTCCCCACTTGAGCCATGCCAGCATTGACTTGCAGATATGGATACCACGGTCGTTGACTATGTTGGTCTTTACCACCTTGTAGCCGTTGGCAGCCATAACGTTTGACAGAGCGCCTCCCAAAAGGTTGTTACGTACATGTCCCAGATGCAGAGGCTTGTTGGTGTTGGGGCTTGAATACTCAATCATCACAAGTTGGGAATCATCAGTAGCCTTGGTCAGACCGAACTGAGGATCCTCATTGATTCCATTCAGCATGTCCACCCACGCAGATGTGGATATTACCAGATTCAGGAATCCCTTGATCACATTGTAAGAACTGATCTCTTCAACATTTTCCATCAGCCAGACTCCAATCTCACCTGCGGTCTGCTCGGGCCCCTTGCGTGACATCCTCAGATACGGGAAAACAACAATGGTCAGATGTCCCTGAAACTCCTTCTTGGTTTTCTGTACCTGGACCGATCCGGTCTCTATCTCCTGACCGTAGAGTGCCTTAATGGCTTCGACAGTCTTTTCAGCTACCAAACTCTCTATTTTCATATTATCGTATTATGGACCGCAAAGTTACTGAAAAAATGGCTACTTTTGTGGCCCGTAACATAGTTTATGATTAGATTATGAACAAACTACCACCCATAACCAAAAATCTGCTCATCATCAACGTCCTCTGCTGGATGGGTACTTTGGCGATGGCCAAATACGGAATAGACCTGCACAAACTGCTGGGGCTTCATTTCTTCCTGGCCCCCAGTTTCCATATATGGCAACTCGTCACATACCAGTTCCTGCACGAAGGATTCCAGCATATATTCTTCAACATGTTTGCCGTCTGGATGTTCGGACGCATAATGGAGGAGCAATGGGGCTCTAAAAGATTCCTCATTTTCTATCTGCTGTGCGGAATAGGCGCCGGACTTATGCAGGAACTCTGCCAGTTTGTCCATTACTGGCTCGTCTACTCCCATTATGAGGTTGTAGCCGTAGGTGGCGGCATGACAATACCCATGATGCAGTACCTGGACCAGATACTAACTGTGGGAGCATCCGGAGCCGTCTACGGAATACTTCTCGGTTATGGTATGACGTTCCCCGACAATCAGATTTTCATAATACCGTTCCCGTTCCCCATCAAGGCCAAATGGCTGGTTATAGGTTATGTGGTTCTGGAACTTGGACTCGGCATCAGAGGCAGTGCAGCCGACAACGTGGCCCACTTTGCCCATCTTGGCGGAATGCTCACCGGATTCCTTATCCTGCTATACTGGAAACACAAGGAGCGTAAGGACAACCATATCAAGTTTACCTGGTGATGAACATTCCGGATGAACTGACATATAGGTTCCGTTCAGGTGATGTGGTGACCAGGCTGCTGTTCATCAACGGCGGCATGTATATACTGATGCTGCTTATCGGCATCGTATTCACCATTATAACGGGTAGTGATGATGCGGTGAAATCGGCTTTCCGCTATCCGGGCGATGTCCAGACTCTCATACATCATCCGTGGACCGTGATAACGGCCATGTTCTCCAGCTGGGGTATGTGGCATCTCATATTCAACCTCATAATACTCTACTGGCTGGGAAAGGTATTCCTGAAATACTACACATCAAACAGTCTGAGGGGGCTTTACATCATTGGCAGTCTGGCGGCGATGGCTGTCTTCACCGCAGTTTTCAGTCTGTTCCCATCCATAACGGATAAGGATTGGACCGCTGCTATGCCCATGGCTTCGGCCTCAATACTTACGTTTTCCACAGCCTTGGCATTCAGGGCCCCGGACAACACCGAACCTATTCCGTTCCTGGGAAACGTAAAGCTCAAGTACATATTCATTACTCTGCTCCTGACCGACATAGCCTTGCTGCCATGGGCCAACCCGGCCACCGATGCCGCCCATCTGGGGTCGGTCCTGGCCGGATGGGGATTCTATCGCCTGATGCGCAAAGGCATTGACCTGACCGCACCCGTCAGCTGGGTATACGTACAGTTGAGCAATCTATTCAGTAGGAAAGTCAAGTGAAACTGCTGGCCAAGATAATAGCCTACCCGCTTCTGGCGGTCAACATCATCATAGCGCTGCTGGTGGTGTTCAGTTGTTACGGCTCTCTCCTTGCACCTATCGGCAAATGGCCGTTCGCATCACTGTCAGGTCTGGCATTCCCGTTTCTGTTTCTGTTCAATATCATGTTCCTGATATTATGGCTGCTTACATGGAAGAAAGGAGCACTTGTACCGCTGGCAACCATACTGATATGTCTTGTCCCAACATTACGGTATTTCCCACTGCATCTGTCCAAGTCACGCAATGTAAAAGAGCCCTATATCACCGTAGTCACCTACAATACTGAAGGGTTTGGCATAGACGACAACAAGGACTGGACGCTAAACAACCCGGTACTGAATTATATCCTGGATCTTGATGCCGATTTGGTTTTCATCCAGGAGGCTCCACGTGATGTAATCAACAAGGCGTCACGTGACAGGAAAGTCACTTCCATCTACCCTTACGTAGGTATATCAGCAGCTACTTCGAGCGAGGCATATTTTTCAAAGTATCCTGTTACAGGCAGTGAAACCATTAACTTTGAAAACTCCGGCAACGGCTGTCTGTATCTGAAAATCCTTGTTGGCAGTGACACACTGGCCGTATATAACTGCCATCTTCAGTCCAACAAGCTTAAGGACACCGAGATTTCGGAATATCATAAATTCATCAAGAACCCTACCGACAGCACACACTACAAAGCATCCCGGAAAGTACTCAAAAACCTTCTTGAATCAACTTCACAGAGGGCAGTGCAGGCACGAATGATTGCAGAACGCGCCAGGAAAGAGACAGCAAAATATGTGATTGTGTGCGGAGACTTCAATGACACCCCGCTCTCATACTCCCATCATGTTTTCAACCGTTTCATGACCGATGCTTACGCCAAATCCGGCGTTGGAATGGGCATAACCTACCACGAGTACAAGCTGTACTATCGCATAGACCATATCTTCTGCAGCAGCAACATCACCCCCCTGCACACATGGATAGACCGCACCCAGAAAGACAGTGACCACTATCCTGTTATCAGCAGGATAAGGCTCAACTGACTATTTCAGATTGAAACTGAATCTCACGTGATGGTATTCCTTTGCACTGGGAATATACTGAGGCTCGGTCCTTGCTCCCCAGGCGTCATTTCCACCCACGCCAATTATCTCTGAGTCTATGTTGATGTTCAGAAAATCGCGATGTGGCAGTTCATACCCGTGACGCGCCGCCTCCAGATCCTCCTCGGAATAATCCCACACCCTTATGTTCAATCCGTCAGCGGCCCTGGCCCACCTGTTCTGGGATATAACAAGTTCCGGCATATCGTCCGAGCCGGTACTAAAGGAGAGCGTGTCCACACCTCCCCTGTTGGAATTATCCTGGGGGAACACATAGTCTGTCAAATAATCGCTGACAGTCATTGAATATCTGCCATACAGTGCCCCGTTCTTGCGGTCGGGATAGTTCTCCCAAGGTCCGCGTCCACTCCATACCAGATTTCCGTATTCCTTGGGGACCCTCATTCTGAGACCGAACTTGGGCATGGATTCAACCCTGACGCTGTCAGGGGTATAATCCATATCCACCAACACCTCCGCCCTTGAATCCAGATCAAGGAAATAGGTCATTTTAAGGGTGGCACCCACTGAAAGGGCATACGTGTACTTGCAGATAAGGATTCCTTTCTCCTTACGGCTCTTAGTGTAAATTGAAAACTCCTTTGACAACAGTCTGCGGTCTGTAGCAACAGTACGCCATACGCCCATGCTCCTTGCATAATCGTTACGTATCTGGTTGTCATTGGCGGGTTTCCAGAAATAAGGTTCCAACGGTCCGGCCAGGATTTCGTTGCCCTGATATCTCCAACTTACAAGCGCGCCCAGGCTGTCAATGGCAAAACCTCCTTTACTCAAATACTTATCCGCTTTCTTTGGCTTGAGAGGCTTGGAGACCGCTTCAATATCCAGCATTTTGACACGAATGCCCTCTTCGGTTACAAACTGGTCATAGGCAACCGTATAGCCCTTTTCGGCCCAAAGTGCGGATTCCGGGAGAGAGGCCTTTACGGTAAACGCTTTCTTCAGAAAACTTTCCTTGTAATCGGGTATGACAAGAATGCCGTTTGCATCGGGTTTGCCAATCGGTATGACATCCGATTCCACTCCATCCTGTGAATTATAGAATACTACGCTGTAATCATACTCTGCAGGAGTCGTAAACCAATCCCTGTTGATTACCCTGACATGGTTGTCATCAATCTTTTCAAAGTGCAGGGGCTGATAGACGTGCTTGACCTCATAGTAGTGCGGATGCGGAGTACGGTCAGGAGCCAGCAGACCGTTGATTACAAAGTTGCCGTCGTTGGGCATATCGCCGAAATCTCCTCCGTAGGCCCAGAATTCACCGTCCTCAAGTTTCAGGCCGCTGCCCTTATACGCAAGCGGCGATCCGTCTATGGGTTTGGCAATACCCTGGTCCACCCAGTCCCAGATAGCTGCTCCGGCAATGCTGGGATCGGAATATATTACATCCCAATACTCCGTAAGATTACCGCCTGAGTTACCCATCATGTGGGCGTACTCACGCATCCAGAAGGGTCGGTCATTCACCCTTTCGGCCACCTGTTTGAGTCGTGCCGGTGAAAGATAGCTGTCATCGTAAAGGTCCGATACCGAAAGGTCCGTATCACAGAACACCAGACGGGTGGAATCAAGTTCATCCACCTTGCTGCGCATAGCCTGCATATTGACACCTGATCCACCCTCATTGCCAAGTGACCAGAACAGTATGGACGGATGGTTAAAGTCCCTTCTGACCAGAGATTCGGCCCTGTCCACATGAGCTTTCATCCACACCGGGTCATTACCCATCTGGCGGTTGCGCAGACCGAACCCGTGTGACTCCTGGCAGGCTTCGTCCATAACGTAGAGTCCGTAGCGGTCACACAGTTCGTACAGTATCGGGCTGTCGGGGTAATGTGATGTGCGCAGCATATTCACGTTGGCCTGTTTCATAAGCTTTATGTCAAGTTCGGTCGTAGCCGGATCAACATAATGGCCGGTACGCGGATGGTGGTCGTGACGGTTCACACCACGCAGTTTGACCGGCTGGTCATTTATGTACATCACCTCACCGCGCTTTTCAATGCGTCTTACACCGGTGTTCTGCACAAAACTCTCCACAATATTTCCTTTTGAATCAAGCAGTTCTATAAGGCACTCGTAGAGATTGGGCTTTTCGGCCGACCACACCAGCGGATGCTCCAGTACACCGGCCATATCAAGGGAAATCGTATCTCCTGCCTTTATGGATTTGGCAGTATTGGAGAGCATCTTCTTTACATCCTTTCCATCGGTATTTCTGCCCGTCAGGGATACTCTTACCGACATATCATCGGATTTGAGCCTTGACATATTGGCCAACTCCACGGCAACGTTGATTGCAGCGCTGCCGAAATCGGCCGATGGAATGAGTGAAATCCTGTAATCGGATATATGCTGCAGTGGGCGGCGCCACAGTTTGACCGAGCGGAATATGCCGCTCAGACGCCAGAAATCCTGGTCCTCAATGTAGGATCCGTCACACCAGCGATAGACCTCCACAGCCAGAAGATTCTGTCCCTCCTTCAGGTAACTTGTGATATCGAACTCGGCCGGCGACATGCTGTTCTGGCTGTAGCCCACCTTCTTTCCGTTCACCCAGACATAGAATGCCGAACTCACCGCCTCAAACTCCAGTATCCAGTTATGGGCCGGTATGTCGGATGCATTGAAGACAGTCACATAGCTGCCCACCGGATTGCGGTTTTCATAAGCAGTCCAGTTGCGGTCAGGAGTACCTGTAACCCGCGGATGGTCCCGGCGGAAAGGGTATCGGGAGTTGGTGTAGATGGGAGTACCGAATCCCTGCATCTGCCAGTCACAGGGCACATGTATGTCATCCCATCCGCTCACGTCATAACCGGGCTCAAAGAAACCGGCCGGGCGGCTGTCAGGGTCCGCCGACCAGTGGAACTTCCAGGTTCCGTCCAAATATGTTATCTCCGGGTTTGTACTGTGGGTTGAAGGATTACCCAACGTAACATGATACGGGAGTTTGTTTATGCCTATGACGGCCGGATTCTCCCAATCCGGCGCGCTTTGTGCGGTCATCAAAACCGGCAGTAATGACAGGACAAGTGCAAAACGTATTCTCATAACACTGCGAAGATACGTTTTTTGGCACGAAAAACAATTAAAACAGAGAAGTATGGTATGGCGGACCAAAAAAAACTCTATATTTGCACCCTTGAATTTTTACGTACACGCGCACAAATAATTAATAACACAATAAAACAGTATGCAAAACAAAGGATTCGTAAAGATTTTTGCGATAGCACTGACACTGGTTTGTCTGTTCTATCTCTCCTTTACATTCAAGACCCGCAGCATTGAGAACAAAGCTGCCCAGAGCCAGGATGAACAGGCCTATCTTGACTCTGTAATGAACAAAAAGGTCTGGCTGGGTATCTACACATACAAAGAGTGCCGCGAGATGCAGATCGGTCTCGGTCTGGACCTTAAGGGCGGTATGAACGTCATCCTTGAAGTATCAATACCCGATGTGGTTAAGGCTCTGGCTGCCAACAGTCAGGATCCCGTATTCACCGAGACTCTGTCAGCAGCTAAGAAGCGTTCAGTAAGCAGTCAGGAAAACTTTGTGGACATCTTCGCCCAGGAGTATGCAAGAATTGCCGGTCCCGATGCCAAGCTGAGCACATTCTTTGCCACTTCAAACCTGAAGGAGAAAATCAACCCACAGACTCCGAATGAAGAAATCATAGCAGTACTCAAGGAAGAGGTCAATGCAGCCGTTGCAAACTCATTCAACGTACTGCGCACCCGTATTGACCGATTCGGTGTGGCACAGCCCAACATACAGGAGCTTGCCGGCAAGCAGGGCCGTATCATGGTTGAGCTTCCCGGTATCAAGGAGCCTGAGCGTGTACGTAAACTCCTTCAGGGTTCTGCCAACCTTGAATTCTGGGAGACCTACAAGACCTCCGAGATTCAGGATGTGCTGACTCGTGTAGACAGCCGCCTTGCCCAGAAGTATGCCGACGAGAACCCTGAGGATGTTAGCGTAGATGAAACCGCACAGGAGCAGACAACCAGTAAAGCTGAAGGCGATCTGGCCGGACAGATTATCAATACAGAAGCCCAGGTTGAGAACCAGGCTACCACAGCAGCTGAGCGTGAAGCACTGCGTAAGAGCAATCCCCTGTTCGCACGCCTCAACCCCTATCCCAATGGAGACAGTTGGGTTGCCGGTGTAGCTCATTCTTCCGATACAGCCGAGGTTAACCGTCTTCTTTCCAGCCCTGAAGCCAAGTCTATCATCCCTCGTGACCTCATGTTTCTGTGGGGCGTCTCACCGATGGACGGTACTGAATCATATTTTGAACTGTACTGCATCAAGAGTGATAACAAGAACGGTCAGCCCGATCTTACCGGTGATGTCATCATTGACTCTAAGGCAGACTTCCAGCAGAACGGCAGGCCTTGCGTTACCATGGCCATGAATACAGAAGGTGCACGCCGCTGGGCTACCCTTACTAAGCAGAATGTAGGCCGTGGCATAGCTATCGTTCTTGACGGTTATGTTTACAGCGCTCCTAATGTTCAGGGCGAGATTACAGGCGGACGCTCAGAAATTACCGGTAACTTTACCGTAGAGCAGACTCAGGACCTTGCCAACGTGCTCAAGTCCGGTAAGATGCCTGCTCCCGCCCGCATCGTTCAGGAGGACATCGTAGGTCCTTCACTCGGACAGGAGTCAATCCAGAAGGGATTCACATCGTTCATCATAGCATTCATCATCCTGATGATTTATATGTGCGTAATCTACGGATTCATTCCGGGTATGATTGCCAACGGAGCCCTGTTGCTCAACTTCTTCTTCACACTGGGTATCCTTACCTCATTCCAGGCTGCTCTGACAATGTCAGGTATTGCAGGTATCGTACTTACCCTTGGTATGGCTGTCGATGCCAACGTGCTTATCTATGAGCGCACCAAGGAGGAACTCAAGGGTGGTAAGAGCGTTCAGGCTGCTCTGACAGATGGTTACAAGAATGCATTCTCTGCCATCTTCGACTCCAACTTCACATCAATCATAACAGGTATCATCCTGTTCTATTTCGGTACAGGTCCTATCCGCGGATTCGCCACAACGCTTATCATCGGTATCATCTGCTCATTCTTCACTGCAGTGTTCCTGACCCGTCTGGTTTATGAGCACTTCCTGGGTAAGGGCAAACTCCAGAACCTGACATTCACTACCGGTTTCTCCAAGAACCTGATGCAAAACACCTCTGTCAAGTTCATGGAAGCTGCCAAGAAATCATTCATCATATTCGGTGCTGCAGCTGTTATCTGCATTGCATTCCTGGCAATCCGCGGACTCAGCAAGAGTATCGATTTCACAGGAGGCCGTAACTTTGTAGTACAGTTTGAGAATCCTGTTGAACCGGAAGAGGTTCGCGACATACTTCAGAATGTCATCACCGAAGACAATGTCCAGGCAATCGCCCTTGGTACAGACCACAAGACAATACGTATATCAACCAACTACCGTATTGACGAGGAGTCTGATAATATCGATTCAGAGATTGAGGAGTTCCTCTTCAACTCACTTAAGAAAGCCGGAAAGTTAAGCTCAGACCTGACACTGGCCAAATTCATTGACCGTGAGAACCGTGACGGCGGCTCTATCATCAGTTCACAGAAGGTTGGTCCTTCAATAGCCGAGGATATCACACGCGGTGCCATCATCTCCGTTATCCTGGCCCTGATTGCCATCTTCCTGTACATCCTTATAAGGTTCCGCAACGTGGCTTATTCAGTTGGCGCTATATTCGCCCTCTGCTTTGATACCCTTATTATAATAGGTATGTATTCTATCTGCTGGGGCTGGATGCCGTTCTCACTAGAGATTGACCAGACGTTCATAGGCGCCGTGCTTACCGCTATCGGTTATTCAATCAACGATAAGGTGGTTATATTTGACCGTATCCGTGAGTTTACCGGTCTCTATACCAAGCGTAACCGCAGACAGTTGTTTGACGATGCCCTGAACACCACTCTGGCACGTACCATCAACACATCAGTAAGTACATTGATCGTATTGCTGGCTATCTTCTTCCTGGGTGGCGACAGCATCCGCAGCTTTGCATTCGCAATGATTCTGGGTGTTGTATTCGGCACATGCTCATCACTGTTCATAGCTGCTCCTACAGCCTATCTGGTTATGAAAAAGACCAAGAAGGAAAAGGATGAAATCACTACCGCAAAAGCTTAAGTGATAACAGTTTACAATAATGACCGAGGTCTGTTTTCAGACCCCGGTCATTTTTTTTCTTTAAATATTTTTTACATTTCAACTAAATAACGATATTTGTGACGACCAATAATTAATGCAACAATGAGAATAAGAGTATTTTCAGTAGTCATGTCGGCAATTCTGCTTGCCATACCGGCATCTGCACAAAAAGCCAATACGGATTCCATCAAGGCAGAGATGGACAAGATTGAAATCACCAATCAGGGAATGAAAGCTGTGATAGAGAACTACAAGAAAGGTGTTATCAAAGGTGATCTTGAGTCCATGAACCTGTTGGCAATGGAGTGTCTGTCAGGTAAGTATGTCAAGCCCAACATGGAGATTGGCCTGAATCTGCTGGATGCTGCGGCAAAAGAGAATTATGTCGATGCACAGTACAATCTGGGTAACTATTTCTTTATTTTCTGGGTGCGCCAGCAATCCAATGACGGTTTCTTCTCTCAAGGTGTAAAATGGCTCAAGAAAGCCGTCAAGGGGGGAGACAACAAGGCAATAACTATGCTTGCCCGTTTCTACTATGAATACGGAAAGTATAAGAAAGAACTGTCATATGTGGACGGTGCCATCAAGACGCTTGAGTCTTATCCCAAAGTATCCGAAATAAACAACAAGGATGAGCAGGTACTGAATGCTCAGGCATGGCTGGGTACGTTCTGCCTTGGCAAATGGAGATTGGAAAACGACACCACCGCACTTCTGGATGCAAAAAAATGGTACCGCATACTTCTCAAATCAGAATTGGAGTTCCCCAACTTTACCCAATATATCGATTCCCTTCAGGCTGTACTCAGCATGGGAGTCCCCATGAGAATAGATCCTATGCCAACAGCCCAAGAAATTGAGGAATCCAAGAACAACGCAAGCGGCATGGGTGGATTCGGCGGCGGATTCGGTGGCGGATTCGGTGGCGGATTCCCCGGTATGGGCGGCGGTGCTCCCCAAGGACCTCAAGGACCTCGTCCTCCTCAGGCAACATTCCCTGGTGGAAACATGCAGCAGTTTGTACGTTCCAACACCAATTATCCTGAGAATCTCAAAAGCCAGAAAATAAGCGGTAGTGCAAGGATTTCATTCACGGTCGATACGGACGGTGCCGTCATAAACCCTGTGGTAAGCAACCATGCGGTCGTCAACAACGTAGAGATATTCATTATGGACAAGGAGGCGCTGCGTACGGTAATGGTCATGCCAGACTGGATTCCGGCACAGGACGAAAACGGCAAACCTGTCCAGGCACAACACTCTGCAACGGTTAGTTTCGGTTCGGGCAGAGGTGGTATGGGAGGTTTCGGCTTCTGATTCAGGCAATAAGTATGGGGACGGTTCAGGATTGAGCCGTCCCCTCCTTATTTCCATATGCCCTCTTCTGCATATTCAAATGCATATATACAAAATATCTACTAAATACGTTTAAAACCGAATAATAAACGGAATAAAATTGTAATTTTGCGCCTGATTGTTATGCAAAATAAGTAATCCTATATAGAAAACTATGACAGTAAAAGAATTGGATCAGGTCGTTGTCCGCTTCTCGGGCGATTCCGGTGACGGAATGCAGCTGGCCGGCAACATCTTCTCCACTGTTTCGGCAACCGTTGGAAACAGTATCAGTACCTTCCCCGATTATCCTGCCGATATCCGCGCCCCGCAAGGCTCGCTGACCGGCGTATCGGGTTTCCAGGTACATATCGGCGCCGGTAAGGTATACACCCCGGGCGATCAGTGTGATGTTCTGGTAGCAATGAACGCTGCCGCTCTCAAGACACAGCTCAAGTACGCCAAGAAGGACGCCACAATTATCATTGATACAGACGCTTTCAAGAAGTCTGACCTTGAGAAAGCCGCATTCCAGACCGATGACCCGCTTGCAGAACTGGGTGTCGATCCGGACCGCGTGATAGCCTGCCCCCTTACCCAGATGGTAAAGGATGCGCTGGCCGATACAGGCATGGATGCCAAGGCCGTTCTCAAGTGCCGCAATATGTTTGCTCTGGGTCTTGTATGCTGGCTTTTCAGCCGTGACCTGGAGATTGCTTTCAACTATCTGCGTGACAAGTTCGCCAAGAAACCTGAGCTGGCCCAGGCCAACATCAAGGTTATCCAGGCCGGTTATGACTACGGTCACAACACTCACAGCAGTGCCATGAATGTCTATCGCATCGAGTCAAAGCAAAAAGAGCCCGGACGTTACATGGATATTACAGGTAACAAGGCTACAGCATACGGTTTCATCGCCGCTGCCGAGAAGGCAGGCCTCAAGCTCTACCTGGGTTCATATCCTATCACTCCCGCTACCGATGTCCTGCATGAACTTTCCAAGCACAAGTCACTGGGTGTTACCACCGTTCAGTGCGAGGATGAGATTGCCGGCTGCTCATCGGCCGTAGGTGCATCATTTGCCGGCGCTCTTGCTGTAACTTCAACATCAGGTCCCGGTATCTGCCTTAAGTCCGAGGCCATGAACCTGGCTGTCATAATGGAGCTTCCGCTGGTTGTACTTGATGTTCAGCGCGGTGGTCCCGCTACAGGACTTCCCACCAAGTCAGAACAGACAGACCTGCTGCAGGTACTCTTTGGCCGTAACGGCGAGAGCCCCATGCCGGTCATTGCAGCCACATCACCTGTTGACTGCTTTGATGCAGCATTCCAGGCCAGTAAGATTGCTCTGGAGCACATGACTCCGGTAGTACTCCTGACCGATGCATTCGTAGCCAACGGATCGGCCGCATTCAAGCTGCCCAACCTGGCCGATTACCCCGCCATCAATCCCCCATACGTTCCTGAGGAGCTCAAGGGAAAATGGACACCGTATATGCGTGCCGAGAACGGCACCCGCTACTGGGCTATACCCGGTCGTGAGGGATTCACCCATATCCTGGGCGGTCTGGAGAAAGACAGCCAGACCGGTGCCATCAGCACCAACCCTGAGAACCACGACCTGATGACACGCCTCAGAAAGCAGAAGATTGACAATATCCAGGTTCCCGATCTGGAGGTTATCGGCGATGTCGATGATGCCGACCTGCTGATTGTGGGCTTTGGCGGAACATACGGACACCTGCGTGCCGCAATGGACGAGCTCCGCGCTCAGGGCAAGAAGGTAGCTCATGCACACTTCAAGTTCATCAACCCGCTGCCCAAGAACGCCGCTCAGGTACTCACCAAGTACAAGAAGGTAGTTGTAGCCGAGCAGAACATGGGTCAGCTGGCCGCATTCCTGCGCATGAAAGTTGACGGATTCGTACCCTACCAGTTCAACCAGGTAAAAGGCCAGCCGTTCGTTGTCAACGAACTGGTCAACGCCTTCACAGAGATATTAAACAAAAAATAATAACAACCACGAATTTCACGAATTAAACGAATTTTTACCGTATATGAACATCAATGATAGACTATATTGGGAAGAGGTACACAAAATTATCGGTGCAGCTATGGCTGTACATCGGTATTTTGGTTGTGGCTTCACAGAAAAGGTCTATCAAGATGCACTTGAAGTTGAATTGAGTAGTCAGAATATTCCTTTTGAAAGAGAGGCTGAACTTCATGCTGTCTATAATGGTCATGAACTAAATTCAACATTTAAGCCTGATTTCATTTGTTACGATAAAATTATTGTTGAGTTAAAGGCTGTTCAAGAACTTGACGATTTACATCGCGCACAAGCCATTAATTATGGTAAAGTTTCTGAAGCAAACATAGCTTTGCTCATTAACTTTGGTGAGAAATCTCTCAAGTTTGAACGCTATTTGATAAGAGACTAATTCGTTAAATTCGAGTAATTCGAGGTTTAAATTTAAGAAATTATGGAATATACAGCACAAGATTTCAAGAAGGGACAGCCCCGTTGGTGCCCCGGATGCGGTGACCACTTTTTCCTGGCATCGCTGCACAAGGCTATGGCCGAAATCGGAGTCGCTCCATACAATACCGCAGTAATATCGGGCATAGGTTGCTCAAGCCGTCTGCCTCACTACATGGCTACCTACGGCATGAACACCATCCACGGCCGTGCCGCTGCCATAGCTACCGGCTGCAAGGTTGCCAACCCTGACCTGACCGTATGGCAGATATCAGGCGACGGTGACGGTCTGGCCATCGGCGGAAACCACTTCATTCACGCCAACCGCCGTAACATCAACCTCAATATGATTCTGCTCAACAACCGCATCTACGGTCTTACCAAGGGTCAGTACTCACCTACTTCACCCCGTGGTTTCGTGAGCAAGTCAAGCCCCTACGGCACCGTTGAGGATCCGTTCCGTCCCGCAGAGCTCTGCTTTGGTGCACGCGGTCACTTCTTTGCCCGCGCCGTTGCCACCGATGCTCCCGGCACAGTAGATATCCTCAAGGCCGCATACAACCACAAGGGTGCATCGGTCTGCGAGATTCTGCAGAACTGCGTCATCTTCAATAACGGTACACACGATGCAGTATATAATAAGGAGGGCCGCGCCAAGAACGCCATCTACGTCAAGCACGGACAGCCTCTGGTGTTCGGTGAGAACAATGAGTTCGGACTGGTTCAGGAGGGATTCGGCCTTAAGGTCGTTAAGATAGGTGAGAACGGCATCACCCTGAAGGATATCCTTGTACACGATGCCCACTGCCAGGACAACACCCTGCAGCTCAAGCTGGCCCTGATGGGCGACGGCGACGGATTCCCCGTAGCCCTGGGCGTTATCCGCGATGTCGAGGCACCCACCTATGATGACTCCGTAACCGCACAGATAGAAGAAGTCAAGGCCGCCAAGAAGTACCACAACTTCAGTGAACTCCTGGAGACCAACGACATCTGGGAAGTAAAATAGTACAATTGAGTACAATTGGGGACAGACCCCTTTTGTATCATTTCGGAAATGATACAAAAGGGGTCTGTCCCCAATTGTACTATTTTATCACTTCTTGAAAAGAGATATAATCCAAAGCAGTACTACAGCGCCGATAACTGCTGTAACAAGAGAGCCGATAACGGTTCCGCCCCAGCTAATGCCAATCCAACCCAGGATATTACCGCCCAGGAAACCGCCTACAACACCTACCAGCAGATTGATCCAGAAACCAAAACCGCCACCCTTCATAATCTTGCCAGCCAGAAAACCAGCCAAGCAACCAATAAGAATAGAAATAATAAGACCCATAATTAATATTTTAAAAGGTTAGTATCCCCAAAGATACATAATTTACAAAAAAGTCTCCATTTTAGCCGGATTAATTGATGCTCCAAAACAACTGCAACAGCTTTTATATAAAAACAATCTTGGAAGATTGACACGAGTCCTTCCATATAAAACAATTAATTTATGGCGGAGCCATCCCGACTGGAAGGAGGCCTTTCGCGTTAGCGAAATAAAAAAAGGTCCAGGTACGAATATAGGCGGCATCGAGCCGCCTATATTTGTACCTCCGCTGGGAATCGAACCCAAATTTAAAGTTTAGGAAACTTCCGTTCTATCCATTGAACTACAGAGGCAATCCAAATAATTTTGAATCCGGCCGCGAAGATAGTGCTTTTTTGCGTAAGTTTGCAACAATGACATTCCGTTTTGAATATTAAAAGATTAAATCAGTATGAGAACTATCTACAAGAAATCAATCTTTCTTACATTAACATTGCTGCTCACCCTGACTGTTAACGCACAGGAACCCACAACCGTAATAAACCTTTGGCCAAACGGGGCACCAACCAGTAATGGTCTTTCCGGCCCTGAACGTGTCATGGATATGCACGTATCCAACGTGACACAGCCTACACTTACCATCTGGGCTGCTCCCAACCCCAATGGCCTGGCTGTCATTGCCTGCCCGGGCGGCGGCTACACCGATGTATGGAACGGGTCCGAGGGCAACAACATGGCACAGTGGTACATGGATCAGGGCATAACCCTGGCCGTGCTCAAGTACCGCTTGCCCAACGGCCACACCGAGGTTCCGCTGGATGACCTGCATGAGGCCATGCGTCTGCTTAAGGCCGATGCCGATAAATACGGAATCCGCAAGATAGGCGTACAGGGATGCTCGGCAGGCGGACATCTGGCAGCCACAGCCGCCACCCACTACAACGGTCCGGAACAGCGTCCCGATTTCCAGATTCTGTTCTATCCGGTCATCACCATGGACAAGACATTCACCCACATGGGTTCACACAACAACCTGCTTGGCCGTAACGCATCGCAAGAGCAGATAGACCTCTACTCAAACGAGAAACAGGTTACCCGCGATACCCCGCCCGCATTCATCATGGCCAACTCCGATGACAACCTGGTGCCCGTGCGTAACAGCATAGAGTACTACAACGCCCTGCAGGCCAACCGCGTACGCTCCGCCTTGCACGTCTATCCCACAGGCGGTCACGGCTGGTGCGCCAATGAAAACTTCGTCTACCGGCAGCAATGGATGAGTGACCTTAAGCAGTGGCTGTCCCAACTGGCCAAATGATAGCAAAACTATTTTACTCCATCACCACCTGTCACTACATACTCCATTGAACAATTCGTAATTAAGAAATAAATAAAACAAATATGAACAAATGATGGAAGTAAAATATGCCATAGAAGGTATACAGAGAGGGATTTCCTAAAATGCTGCAATTTGCAGCGCACTTTCTTGCTGAAATACAGAAAAAGTGTATTTTCTTTGCAAAAAACAGCAAAAATGAAAGTAAGAAGGATTATCTGGGCACTGCCATTCATAATGGTGTCTTGC
>Ga0247611_10001950_pt1 | contig 35152 bp, 49 predicted proteins | sample 177DNAGHGhighgp2_FD_192422 | JGI IMG/M metagenome (GOLD analysis project Ga0247611, IMG submission 192422) | Sheep rumen microbial communities from Palmerston North, Manawatu-Wanganui, New Zealand - 1770 DNA GHGhigh gp2 | ecosystem: Host-associated > Mammals > Digestive system > Stomach > Rumen... | reverse complement strand
GTGTACGATTTGCCAAGAAAAATCCGTTTTTTTGAACCGGGGGTATCACCAGAGTTCGGGAGTTGTGAATTTCTGATTTTCCGCATAGATTCCCCGTTGGTGTTCCCGTTCGTGGCAGTCGTGACACAGCGGCATGAGCTGAATTTCTCCACGGTAAAAGCGTTTGTATGCGAGTTCGGGAAAGCTTTTCAGCGGCTTGACATGATGAACCATGACGGCTCTTGAATATCTTTTCGCCTGCTTACAGCGGTAACATTCGCCGTGATATTCCCTGATTACAGCCTTTGAAAGCCTGCGCCAAGCTCTTGAATTGTAGAACTTGTCAACATTGTTTTCCCTGACAAGCTGTCTGATTTGTTCCGCATTGTAAATCATATAAAAAAATAAAGACAGGAGTTTTTACCTGTCTTTATTATATCACGCTCTTTCAAAAAAATATATAGATTTTTATAGATAACTTTTCTTATTTCAGTCGTTTTCTACAATGATTATATCTTCAATCTTACAGTTCAATCTTTTTGAAATCATGTAGACCATGTTTAAACTCGGAACGATTTTATTTCCGTTCACGTACTGATTTGTAAAAATGGTACTTGTTTTAAGATTACATTCACGGCAGAGCTGAGAAATACTTTTAATGCCTGCTCCCCTCATGCGCTTTTCGATTTCGGGCATATTGAGATAGTATTTCAACTGTCGTCACCTCTTGCCATTGTCAGAAGTGCGGCGGTCAGGAATCCGAGGAGATAGCTTGCAACCAGAAACAAAACATTTATCATTTTCCCTGCTCCCTTTCATACAAATATCTTTGGCGGTGTTTCAAAGTTCTGACCGCATTTCCGCCAGAGGTGCAGACAGGTTTCGCACTTATTGACGTATTCGCTTTTCTTCGGGTGATACTGGATAACGGTTTCATCATCATTCCAGAACATTTCCTTAACCTTGCACATTTCCTCCCAAGTGGGAGTTCTCTTTCTCAGGCTGACCGAAACGTGTTCCCAACCGCCGCCGAAACTCCACACAACATTTAGCGGATTTTTCGCACCTGCAAGATATATCTGACCTGCTCCGCCGTCAAAGCCTTTAAACAATACATTTAATCTTTCAAGTTTAAATATTTCTGCCTGTGATTTCATTTATCCTGCTCCCTTCGCAAAGCCTGAAACTGACCGTAGCTTATACCGATTTTCTTACATTCAGAAACGATTTCATTTATCGTCATTTTCTTTTCGGTTGGTTTTTTCGGCTTTTTTCTGACCTTTTCGGGCTTTTTGTTTCTGTCGTAGCGCAGGCGATAGTATTCGCACTCATCGGGAAGTTTTTCCGTCATTTCACTGCAAATCGAAATATTAACGCATGATGCACATTTCATTTTTCATTCTCCTTTAAGCAGTTCGGGATTGTCGTATACGTTACTGATAACTTCTATTTTGGAATGCTCACAGCCTAAAAAAACTGTAACCCTACCATTCAAATATTTGACGCTCCAACACGAGTATGCTTCATTCCATATTATTACAGCAGTTGATTCTACTTCTCCAGAAATTTCATATTTTTGTATATGTCGGACAATATCTCCCTCGAAAATTTTCTTTCCGTTTTTATCACAAAGCCCTGTGAACTGTCCAATTGTTTCATAGTCTACCTGAATACCACTTACACCATCGGTGTTTCTCATTTCGGCAGGAAATTTAAACCTTTCATTATAATGCCTTTCCAGTAGCCCGTACACCCAATCGCCATTTTTGTATTTTGTTCTGTATTCTCCACCTTTGTGACGGTTAATCGCTTTTCCCCTGAATAAAATATCACGCATTTCCGTTCTCCTTTTCTTTGAGTTTCCTGTTTTCGTTTTCCAGTTTCTCCGAACGCTCTTTATAGAAATTATGCCAATAGACTTCATTTGCCATAACTTCGTCCTGCATTAACTGACACAGATTATCATAATCAAAAGCCTCACGAAAAAGTATTCCTCTGAGCTTTTCCATTCTGTACGCAAGCTCCTCGAAATAATCATCATCAAATCCGTTCTTTTCAAGTTCTTCGTCTATTACTGTACTGTTATTGAAGATATAACTGCGGTAATAATCGTCAGACAGTTTCCAGAGCGTGCTAATCATCTGATTAAGCCTTTTCAGCAAAACAACACATTCAGCAGGCTCATTCACTTCTCCGAGAAGTGGTATTTGTTTGTAATTGTCTTTTTTTCTTTCGCAGTTGCCGTCCCAGCTCGCCTTTTCCATTTTTTCAATATCCATTTTCATTCTCCTTTCAGGCAGCCGAAATATTTTTTACCGAAAAAATTTTTGTTGGTGTTGTGCCAACTGTTGTTATTTGCTGAGTCTCTGTTTGTCTCGTTTGCCTTTTCAAGATTTTTCAGCAGGCTTTTTTTACACGATTCACAGACTTTTGTCTTGTAAACTTCACCGCCGCAACAAACGCAATGATAGCCGTCACCCATTAAATCTTTCGGCAATGCTCCTCTTTTTCGCCTTAATTTTTCAGCTTGTTTGGTTACCTTGAAACGGCAATATTTACATTGTACATATCCGCTTTCAGGCTTGCGTTTTCCGCACCTCGGACACAGCCCTGATTCTTTGCGTTCCTGCCATTGTTTCTTTGAACGCACTGAGCGAGAACGATTTACAGTTTCCCTTTTTTCAGGTGTCCACTTACTTCTTTCAAGCATTTTTCTTACGCTGTCATCATCAAGGCAATTCAGGCATTTTGCTCTGCCTTTTGCGGCTTTCTCGGAACAGCAATTAACGCATATTCCTTTTGATTTGTAAAACCAATAACTTTTGGTTGATTCAGTCATTTCAGCACCTCTTTCAGCTTTTCAAAACCACCGTGAAGATAAATATGCATTGTTTCAATCACAATGCAATTGACAATCGTGCCGACATCTTCAATGTTTATATCTCCTTTGCTTTTTTCAGCATATTTTTCCTGACCGCCTGTTTTCTGCAACATAGCCGTTCTCAAATCGTCAAGCAAGCTTTCAAGATTTTGAATATCTTTCAAGTTTACGCCGTCTTTCTTGAATTTCAGGAAATTCCACATCAATTCAAGCTGACCGTTATCGACTTTTTCAGTCCATTTTGACATTTTTACTCTCCTTTCAAAGCTCCGCAATAGTAACGGTTACCTTCGGATTTTCGCTGTAACTCTTGCATACATAAAGTTCAACAATCTGTGAATCGTCATGGTATGCAAGCCCGTTCAGCGAATCGCAGATTATTTTCGCTATGTTGTCGCTGTCGGGCTTTTTTGTTGGAATCATATACATTCTTTTGGTTTTCCCCGCATTTTTCGGATATGGGAAATGTGCATAAATGATAACTGAAAGCGGAATATCTTTCTCAAACGGCTTGAAATCGGGATATTTTTTTCTGAAAGATAATTTTACAAGGTTTTCATAATCCGCAGTTTTTTCGGGAGTGTAAGCGTGACCGCTACGGGTGAACCGTGGACGACCTTTTCCGACAGGTTCACCGTCAACCGTAAATTCCAAATAACTCATTTTGCTACCTCCATTTTGTCTTTAAGCAGTTCACGAAAATAATCCGTCTGCAACTTATGACAATCTTTGCAAAGAATCATCATATTCCTTTTATCATTTGTGCCACCAAGCGAGACAGGAAATATATGATGAATTTCAAGGTTGTTGGTTGCACCACATCTCCAACACTTTGAATTGTCAATTATTTCTGTTCTAAGCCTTAACTGTTCTGTCCTTGTCTTTTTGTATTCGATAGTTTTTGTTGTAGCGTGTGTTGTTTGAATATGGAACTCAGGGAAATATTCACAAAGTATTTGTTGTATTCTTCTTACGCTCATAGGTTTATTGCGATTTGATTTCAGCCACGAATATTTTTCATCATGCCTTGCCAGATATGCCAAATGAGCTGTTGATTTCATATTCAGGATAATTTCTTTCAAAATTTTTTTATCCCTTTGGATTACATCTGTTCTGCATTCAATTTCTTCCAATCTTTTTCTGAAACTTATCCATTCATCAACTGAAAATTTTGCTATGTGTTGCCTTGTTTCAGCTTTATCATCACGATATGCCATTTTTACCACCTCATAAATTGCTTTTAAATGCCCCTGTAAGCCCCTGAAAGTTTCGGAGTATAATTTCACCTGAATTTCTTTTCAAGGGCATACAGAGCGATTTCAGCGTTATTTTTAATATTCGTCAAGCATTGAAATATTATCGTTGAGAATGTCGGAGAGGTCATAAAGTCTGCCGTTGTATGATTTGAGATTTTTATTTCTCAGAAATGCGAAAAGCTTGTCAATGCTGTCAAGGCAGTTCTGATAATAAACTTCAAAAATTTCCGAATTATCGGGAATTTTTGATTTAAAAGAATTTCTGTCTTTTTCAAGTTCGGCTTCTATTCTTTTCTTTTTTTCTTCAAATTCCGCTGATTTCTGTTTTTCCTGCTCCAACTGTTTTTTAAGTCTTTCGACTTCCTCGGAATCGTCCCTGACAGCGACTTCAACGGGACGGTTTTCGAGTTCCTGAATCTGCTTTTCAAGGCTTTGAATTTTTTCGTAAGCCTCGTCACGTTCTGTCTCAGCATCATAAAGTTGTCCCGTAAGTGCTGCGTTCTCTTTGCAGGATTCAAGCCATTCATTGTGTTTGCTTGCAAATTCTTTCTGCTTGTTTTCGAGCTTTTTGTTGAGTTCGTTTTTCTCCCTCATAAAGTCGGCTTTTTCCTGATTGTGCCTTGTTTTCATGCTGTCGATTTCGCTTGCACTGTCGGCTTTAAGCTTTTTGATTTCTTCTTTGAGTTCATTAATTTTTGTGGTATCCTCAACAGCGACCTGTTTTGGATTTTTTTCAAGTTCCTGAATCTGTTTTTCAAGCTGACTGATTTTCTTTATCTGCATTTCCGAATCAGTTTTCAGAACGCTGATTTTTCCCCATGCTTCGGATTCTTTTTTTCTTGAATCTTCGGCATTTTTCTCCGCCTGACTTGCTTTTTCGAGAAGTCTGTCATTAGCCTTTTTCAAATCGGAAATTTTATTTTTGAGTTCCTTGACGGAAGTGCTTTCAAGGTCATTATTCTGAATAATTTCCTGTCTTTCGGGTTCGTCAAGCTTTGCAAGGAGTGATAACTTTGTCGTTCCGATTTGTAACATTGATGTTACAAAATCTTTCGGAAGATTATCAGCTATGCTTATCATTCTGTGAGCCTGCATACGGCTGAATCCAATTTCATTTTCGCAATAGTCCTCAAAATTCTGATAGCCGAGTTCCTTGTAAAGCTTGCCGTCACGCATTTCTTTCAGACCTTTGCATACCTCGAAAAGCGATTCCTGCGCTGCCTGAGCATTGGCGCAGATTCTGCGGTGAAGTGATACCGCCCTGCTGTAATTTTCTGTGATGATAATTTCCTGATTCTGTGTGATGACCTGATTTTTCATGATATTTTCCTCCTTATTTGAAATCGTCAAATTTTCCTCGTTAAGCCATTGGCATATGTATTTTGCCGCCTTGTTCCAAGTCATGTAATACTCGGTTTTTCCGACACTGACGGTCAACTTGTCAAAGAATCCGCTTGTTATGTAACCACCGTTATTTGTGGCTGAATTACGGTGATTTTTGCGGATAATGTCCGTGAAGTACCCATAAGCCATTTTCTTAGCCTGCTGCTTTTCGGTATCGGTGATGAATCCCAGAAGTGCAGGCTTTATCTTTCCGATTTCGGTGATACCGTCCCATTTGATTTTTTCCATTTTTCAAGCTCCTTATTTGCTCCTGAAATTAAAGACCGAGAATTTCCTTGTATTTCGCAAGACTTTCCCGCATTTTTCCGATTCTCCTGTCGTCACCGACATACTTGACGGGTATGCACATTTCGGCGATACGGCTGTAAACTCTGTGTTTCCGGAGTTCGGGAGAATTTCCGAAAAGCTCGCTGTCACTGAGATTTGTCGTGATTATCAAAGGCTTTCCGCTGATGTCACGTGCGTCAATCGTGCTTGTGATAATTTCGTTTGCGTAAGGCGTGTCACGCTCCGCAGACAGGTCATCAATTATCAGCAAATCGTACGAAACAAGGCGGTCAATGTACTCTTGCCTGCTCCCGTTGTAGCCCCAGAGCGTGTTGATAATCCTTGAAAAACTCGTCATATGCGCCGTGTAACCCATGTCAAGAACGGCATTTGCGACACAGGCGGCAGCGAATGATTTTCCCGAACCGACATTTCCGTAAAGCAGGATTCCACGATTTTCAGACAGCATTTTCGGGAAATTTTCCGCATATTTTTTCAGGATATTTTTTATCCTGCATGAGAAATCCTGATTTTCGCCGTTGTCGTTTTCAAACCGCCAGTCAAGGCATTTTTTCTCATGAAAACACAGGCTTTTGTTCTTTTCGATTTCGATTCTTTTTTCAGCCAGTTTCACGGCTTCACGCTCCGCATTGTATTTTTCAAGTTCGCACTTGCAGAGGCATGAATTTACAAATTCCTTGTCAAGAATCTTTATGCGGACCTGCTTTGGAGTACGGCATTTTCCGCAGTATCTCAGCCCGTCAGAACCGATAAAATCGCTTTTGGTTTCGTTTTCAGGCTTTGGAATAACGTCAAAAAAATTCATAAAATCAGCCCTCCAACATTCTCATGATATCGCTTATATCGCCGTATTCTTCGGGGTTTCCGCTCTGAAAGCCGTTCTGTGAAACGCATGAATTTTTCAGCGAATAATCGTCAAGCCAGCACTCCTGAGCAAACCATGAAGAACCATGTTTTATATACTGCAAATCGGTCTTTTCAGCCTTTATTTTGCCGATATACGCATTAAGCCCATTGAGGATAGTTTCCTTGGAAGTGCCGTTTTTTCTTGCCTTTATATAGGCTTTCAAGGCATTTTTTCTGCCTTCTTTCCTCGGATAGATAGTCCAGATTTCCTGAAATTCATCTTCGAGAACTCTCTCACTCAGCTTTGCTGAGGAAGAATTATTTGTATTTGTTTTTGTATTTGTATTTGTTATTGTTTTTGCTTCATTTGCTTGATTTTGCTTGTCGTTGCTTTCGTTTGCTTGATTTTGCTTGTCTTTGCTTTCACTTGCTTGATTTTGCTTTTGCTGACTTATTATACCGCCTTTTCTTCCTGCTTCACGCCTTTTATTGCTGATTTCTTCGTATTTCTCAAAGTTCTGGTCAATACCTTTTTTCAGAATCCTGTACATCAGCTTAATCGGGAAACTGTTTGAATCGCTGTCAGTTCCGTATGCTGAATAGTGGAGCAATGCACGGAACAACTCACCAAGCTGTTCATTCGTGAAAAGGTCAAGTTCTTCCGCATATTCAATCGGAACAATGAAATATTTTCTGTTGTTTTCCATAGTGTACTTCCTTTCAGAATTATCTGCCCTGTGCAGATAACTAAAATTTTACCTTAAAACTATTTGTACCTAAAAAACCTGCGGGATAAAATCCCTTTCTATAAGTGGTTCAAAACGAGTATTTTTTCAATGCAAAACCATTGATTATTGAAAAATTTTTGGTTGACATAATCTATATTATGTCAATTCGTCAATTCTTTTACCAGTTTACCGTGCTGTCAATAATGCGTTTCTGCTGCTCCTGAGACATTCGCAAATAAATCATTGTAACGGTCGTGTTGGAGTGACCGAGAATGTCCGCAAGGAGTGATATATTACTGTTGCGCCTGCAAAATTCGACTGCGAAAAAATGCCTGAAAGAGTGAGGGTGCAGGACTTCTTCGGGAATATCATATTTTGAAAATGATTTCAGTGTTTTGCTGAAATTCTGCCTTGACATCTGAATGATAACATCATTATTTTTCATCGGTTTTATGTAATCCGAAATCTGCTCCTGCAAGCTTTTTGGTATCTGAACCGTGCGGATTTTACCTTTCGTGAACATAGTCGCATACCCTTTCAGAACGTCCGCCTTTGTGATTTTCAGAGCCTCGGAAATTCTCGCACCCGTCATGGAAATCATCTTGATATTGAAAATCCAGCGGACTTGTCCGTCCTGTTCCAGACTTTCAATCAGGTGATTATACTGTTCCTCCGTGATGACGTTTTCGATATGCGAGGGCTTATGTATTCTGATTTGCCGAACCGTAAACGGCAAGCCTGCAAAAGCGCAGTACATTCGCAGTGCTGACAGTCTCACATTGACCGTGGAAGGCGAATATTTTTCAGTCAGCTTACTCTTGAAATCAAGCAGGTTTGCCTTTGTGACCTCATCATAAAAATTCTGAAAATTGCCGAGAGTACCCATGTAAAGACTGACAGTTGACTGCGAAAGTTCACGCTCATGCAGGAAATTTCTGTATCCTTTCAAATCAATCATTATTTTCCCCTTGACAATTCTGAAAATATGTACTATAATAGAATTGCACAGGGTTGATAATTATTATTGATTATCGCTTGAACAATCCGCCGTTGAGTATGCTTGGTCGCTTTTCAACGGTGGTCTTTTTCTTTGCAAGAGCGTTAATCATGCGTTTTAATTCCTGAATTTCCTGCTCCTGAGATTTGATTTTATCCGTGAGAGTTTCGCCGTCAAGAGCATTGACCTGACCGTCAAGCCTTGCGTTTATTTCACGGAGTTTTTTATTTTCCTGAATCAGCAAATCGTTTTTCTGATTCAGGGCTTTTTTATTTCTTCTTGCACGTTTTTTATTTTCGGCAGAAAGTTTTCTGTCACGTTCTTTTTTGCAATCACTGCAATATTTTTTCCTTATCATTGAATAAAAGTCCATATCGTTTTCACTTCCGAGATAAGCACCGCAGTCAACGCAGTAAAGATATTTTATGCCGTTTTCGTCAACCCATATCGCAGGATTTTTGAACCCTGTTTCAAGATAGCTGTGCAATTTCTTATCCATAAAATTCACTTCCTTTCAACGTTTACTCACCGTTTAATGGACTACGTAAAACGTTATTTTATTCCGAAAAGTCTTTTCGTTGCCTCGAAAGAATAGACCTTTACAGTGTCGCCCTTTGGAACGAACTCATTGAACAGACCTGCGTCATAGAATCCGTCAGGGGCTTCGGTATCAATCATCATGAAGTATCTGTTCTCGCCCCAGTATTCATTTACAGCGGCGGCGATTTCCTCAATGTTGAGAGAACCTTTTGCCTTGTGAATCCATAAGCCGTCATCTGAGTAATCGAACTCAACCGATATACCTCTTTTCATTTTTCGTCACTTCCTTTCAACGTTTGCTCACCGTTTAATGGACTACGTAAAACGTCTATTTCGTTTATGCAATCCAGAAGGTGAGAGCGTAATCTTTTTTGTTCATTCTTCATTTCCTTAATCAGAAAATTGTCACTGTTCTTAACTTCAACAGAATAATGGTTATCTTCTTTTGACATATCCTGCCATTGTAAGTTGATTGTCTGAGTGTTGTTTTCGTCTGCCAGTTCCAAATCAAGAATAAGTCTGTCAATCTGTTTAAGTTTGTTTTTGGTGCTGTTCATATCCTCGATTATCTCGCAAAGTTTGAAGAAGTCGATATTAATATCCTCGTCATTGTCGTCCGTGTCAGACCTTGCACCATGACCGTAGAAGAATCCAAGTGCAAAGACGACAACTAAGAACATCACATACCACAGCATTGCACATCATTCGCTTTCAATAAACGCCTGACAGTCCCAATTATCCAGCGTAACATACTTGTAGCCGAACATTGAGAGGACTGTTTCAAGCCGTTCCGCTTCTTCTTTTGACTGACAGTAAAATGTGTGCGTTCTGTTATCATCGCCGAGATAATTGACCCTGTACAGAACACACTTATCATAACTGTCCGCCCTGAAATCACTGGGTTCAAGACCTGTCGCCTCATAGTCACGGAGCTTGCAAAGTGCGCCGTACATATCAGAAGTACAGTCCTTGAAATCAACGCCCTTTACATACCATTCGCCATTCGGCTTTTTAACTGTAAACATAGAATTTCTCCTTTCAATTATATTCAGCCCATGTTCGGGCATGGCAGCGGTACTTTTTTATAGCGAACCGCCGAATCGCTGTTATTTTAGCCTTTGTTTTTCTCAAACCAGCAGTCAACCAGAATTTCAAATTCCTGCCTTTGCCTGTCCGACAACGGACACCATAGCGGTATTTCCTTTTTGTTTTTGTATTTTTCATACAGTTCTCTTATCAGTGGGTGATTTACATTGTACCTGTAACCATGCTTGTCACCAAAAATATGTATTGACTGATTATGATGCAATTGGCAATACTGCTCAACATACTCAAAAGATAATTTTTTTCCCATACTTATTACCATTTACAGCAAAGATGATAATACCAGAAGTCAAGCTCCTGTTCATTTTCGCACTTCTCAATAATATCCGTTGCCGAAATATAAATCCCTGCAATGTCATACAGCTTATCAACTATGTACATAGCTTTCAGCAGGTCGGAATTTGTATACGCTTTCATGGCAAAACTCCGTATTATCGCACTAAAACACGGTAAATATCGTGAAGAACCGCCGCACAGCTATCTCCTGTGATATTAACCTGTTTCCTGTAACCGTTCATGTAGACAATCTGAGCATACTCCTGACCGTTTACTGTTGCATAGCTGATATAATTCACGTTTTCACGGGAATATTCACGCAGAATATCTCCCAGAGCCTCAATAAATTCACGTTTCTTTTCCATTTAATCATCTCCTTGCTTCCTCAGTCATTGGTTGCAGACTGACAGAGGGCGGCAAAATCGTTTTTGATAATCGTATTCTTGTAAAGACTGACATTATGGCGAGTTCACGTTTTGTCATGGCTGTTTCTCCTTTGCTTTCTCTTTTCAAGCCATTCCTGATACTTTTTTTCAGCATCAGGCTGAGAAAAGACATATTCCACAATATCGGCGAAAGATTTAGCCTTTAACGGACTGATTTCGCCCTGATTTTCAGCGACTATAACTTTCATATTTTCAATCTTCATTTCTGTTCCTCCTGCTCCACAAGCTTTTCAACGGTTGTTCCGAGAATCTTTGCAAGCTGTACGCTCGTAATGATGTTCGGGAGTTTCATGCCTCTCTCATACTGTGCAATCATTGTCTGCGACACACCGACATCAACAGCGAGGTCATTCTGTGTCATACCCGTCTTTTCACGCAGTCTTTTCAAGTTTTCAGCAAATGCCATTCTATCACTCCTTTTAAATTTTTTTGTCGAATTATAACCGAGCTATTGACAATTTAAACAAAAAGTGCTATACTTAAAATGCGAATATAAGTGAATAGCACATTCTGTTTTTACTATTGGTCATTCAATAGCTTAGTTATATTATATCAACGTATTTATTGAAAGTCAAGATAAATTCAACTAAAATATTGAAAATTGTGCTATCATACAATTTTAAGGTGGTGTTTTTATGTACATTTCACAAAATATTGCTGATAGAATAAAACGCTTAATGAAAGTCCAGAAAATTTCAAATTCTCAGCTTGCCGATGATATTGACAATATAAACGTAAATACCATATCTCAATTATCAAAAGGCAGGGAAATATCATATGTTTCTTTTGCCAAAATAGCTGATTATTTGCACTGTTCCGTTGACTATCTCCTTGGTCGTACAGATAATCCGGATATAAATACAAATGTAAGAACTGGTGACGTTACAGGTGTAAACATTAACGGCAACACAAATACAAGCGTCAATATAGGTTCTTCAAAAGAACAGGACATAACGGAACTTGTCGAAATGGTACAGGATTTACCGCTTGTCAAGCGTGCAAAGGTCATAACATATATTGATGAGATTAAAAAGGAGGATTAACTATGAATAAATTAAAAAGAGTTATATCTTCAATACTTCTTGCTATTTCAATAATGATTGGAATATTTGCCTTAATCGGAATAGCAACGGGTAATGTATTTCTGGGTGTATTTTTCCTGATTTTCGCTGTTCCTCTGTCACTTCCTTTCGTTATTTTTGAATTAAAAAAATCCAAAGAAAACGAAATTAAAGCTGTTCCGCAGGAAAGTGTACAGAATCAGACAGAAGTTCCGAAACAAGAGAAAGAAATTGAAACCGTTCCGCAGGAAGTTATACAAAGTCAGACGATAAGTTCAATGCTAAATAACAATGAAAAGTCAGAAAAAATTAAAATGATAAGACAGAATCTTAACGGACAGCCGGAAACACAAAAAGTTACAGCAACACCGTCCGCAAGTATTCCGCAAGAAGAACCCAAAAAAATTGAAATTCGTAAGCCTGATTATATTTTCGATTGTCAGAAACTTAAATATTTTTATGATGATGTAAAAATATTTGCCGAAAAAAATCTTACTGTTGAATGTAAAATAAATGAAAGTCTTATTTTATCGCATGAAAAAGATAACGAATATGATGAAAATGCCGTAGCCGTCCTGAATGGTGACAGAGTAAAACTCGGATATTTATACAAAGGAAAACTTCAACAAATGGTTTTGGACTTTATGGAAAGAGAAGATGATATTATAGCAAGAATAGCGTCTTATAAACCGCAGGAAAACGAAATTATTATTGCCCTTGCTTTTTACAGACCGATACCAAAAGAGGAAATAGTCGAGAAATTCAGAGTTTCAGTATCGGAAAAGAAATATGATGAGAGTTACTTTTCAATGGAAGGCTCTGAGGTAGATGTATCGTATGATGCCGACAAAGAAAAGTATATGATTGAAGAATTTGCGAAACTTCCCGAACGCTTTGAGCATTATGCAGATAATCATGATTATATATTTGTTATTCTTGATGATAAAGAAAATGACAGCGGAAGTCATTCAATACAAATAGGGATAATAGAAAGATAAAAAAGCCCGTCCCGCATATCACGGAACGGACAATTCAGAAGGTTTATTCACTTGGACTATCATATTATATCACAGTCTGAGGATAAAGTCAAGGAAAAATCCGCCCGACAAAGCAAAAATCAGGCGGATTTCTTGAAAGGAAGTACATATTATGCTCGTTTACTCTCTCTTAGCTCCATTATTATTATATCACAAATTCGGGCAAAAGTCAAGAAAAAACCGCACGTAAGTCAAGGGGAAAGAACGTGCGGTTTAAAAGGAATGTTCACTCATCATCAGTCAAGCACAGTTGTTGAATAAAGCTTTAAAAATTGATGATGAATATATTTTCATTGTAGCATATCATTTTAAGAAAGTCAAGGAAAATCCGCCAAAAGAGCGGATTTTTTTATTGACAAAAACATTTTTATGTATTATAGTAAATATAGGAAACCGCCCTGTAATCAGGTCACAGGACGGAATAAGCGGGGGAATGTGTTATATTCAACAATAATATTATAGCAGATTTCTCCCACAATGTCAAGGAGGAAACACAAATGAAAAAATGTGCGTTTTACGGAAGATACAGTTCCGTAATGCAGAATGAGCAGAGCATTGAAGGTCAGCTTCATGTTTGCAGGCAGTACGCAGAGCAGAACGGTTTTGAAATTGTCGGGGAGTATATCGACAGGGCATACAGCGGAACGACTGACAAACGCCCGGAATTTCAGCGCATGATTAACGACAGCGAAAAGGGCGGGTTTGAGGCTGTGCTTGTCTACAAGCTTGACAGATTCGCAAGAAACCGCTATTATTCCACGCTTTACAAGAAAAAGCTGAGAGACAACGGCGTGCAGGTCGTTTCAGCAACAGAACAGTTCACAGATACACCAGAAGGAATTTTAATGGAATCAATCATTGAAGGCTTTGATGAGTTCTACTCTGCGGAGCTGGGCAGGAAGTTACAGCGAGGACGGGAAATGTCATTCCGAAAGGGAAAATTTGTCGGTAAAATGCCGCCTTACGGTTACAAGCTGATTGATGACAGACTTGCCGTTGACGAGCTGACTGCACCGATAGTCCGTGAAATTTTTGAGCGTTACGCAAACGGTGAAAAGCAGGCTCAGATAATTACTGATTTGAATAACAGAAAAATACCTAACAGTACAGGCAACAAATGGATAAAAGGAAATCTGTCATATATGTTCAAAAATAAAATATACATCGGCAAATACACGCACGGAAAAATACCGCTTGAAATGCCTTGTCCTGCGATTATTTCCGAAGAACTTTTTGAAAAGGTCCAGAAAGCAAAGTCTGAATCGCTTCACCGTGCAAGAGAATCCAAAACAAGATTTGACTATATTCTCACGGGACATATGACCTGTGCAAAATGTGGGGCTGCTGTCTGCGGAGTGAGTATGGGGCATGGAAAATATCATTATTATCATTGCCATAAGCACTGCGGACACCGACTGCCTGCCGACAAACTTCATGAGCGTGTACTTTCCGCAATCGGCGAATATCTGACGGACGACAAGCTTGAACAGCTCGCAGCAGCAGCTTATGCAGAATACTCAAAAAACGACTGGAATACCGAACGTGAACTTCTTGAAAGAGAGTATGAAGAAACCGATAAAAAGCTTAAAAATGCGATAAATGCAATTCTTAATGGTGTTGACAGTCAGATGTTGAAAGGTACTGTTGAACAGCTTGAAACCCGAAAAAACGAGCTTTTTCTACAAATGAATGAAGTATCTGCACCTGCTCCGAAATTCAGCGCAGAACAGTTCAGATTTTCGCTTGAATACATAATTGAAACTGCTCACAGCAAAAGCCTGAAAAAAATAATAGATACCTTTGTAAACCGTATTATCATTGACGATGACAGGGTTATAATCTGCATAAATCTTACTGATAAAGACTGCCTGCCTCCACTTGAACAGATTATGTTTAGTGTTAAAGAATATTCATGTAGTTTAACTCAAAACATAATTTTCAAAGACAGTTGGCTGTTAATAGTAGCATAATAGAGAGAAAAAATCCCCTGCCAAGCGGTTTGGCAAGGGATTTTGTTTAATCAGTTATATTTCTTCAAGAGTTATTTTATACTTTTTGCCATTCAGTGTGAGTTCGCCAGTCTTAGGAGCAGGCTTCTCCTGAATGGGAGCAGGAGCAGGATTTTCAGGCTTTTTAAAGCCGTTAAGTCCTGAGTTTTTTATTATAGTCGTATAATCCATGTAAGCTTCATCGAGGTCAACATTTCCGTTTATGCCTGAAATTCTGCCCGAATCCGACTTCTGCCATATGCCGTAAGATTTGACAACAACGGGCTTACTGCCGTAACGGGCGACCCATTTATCAAATTTTGAAAGTCTGGATAAATCAAGTCTGTCGTTGAATCCTGAAACATCAGATGCATAGATACCGCAGTAATATCCTGCGTTTTCCATAGTCTCACAGAATCCGATACAAGCCTCTGTTGCGCCTGATTTTGCGGAAGGGCTTGTTGCTTCGAGGTCTATGTATACAGGATATTCAAAAGTTTTTCCCTTGATGATTTCAAGAAATCGTTTTGCATCTGCGATACCGTCAGCCTTTGAAGTACAGCCCGAACCGACAAAATAATACGCACCAACGGGCATACCGACAGTTTTTGCGTTTCTGTAATTCTGCTCAAATTTTGAATCCGTGTAAAATCCCGAATCCGAACCGCCCGCCTTGATTATTGCAAATTCGATTCCCGAATTTTTGACATTTTTCCAGTCAATATCGCCCTGATAGACTGAAACATCAATTCCGTTCTTCATTTAAATTCTCCTTTCACATCAATTGTATAAATTCTGATAAATCAAATCCAGTTCTTCATCTGTGAGTTTCGGATAGCTCTCCGCAACCTGTTCAAATGTTTCGCCTGCGGCTGTTCTTCGGCGGAAAACATTAACCATAACTTTAAGTGCTGCACCGCTCATTATTCATCACCTCCGAAAAGAAGTTCTGCAAGGGCATTTTCAAGCTCCTCCGTTTGATTCCTGAGAATGTCCATATATTCATCTTTTGTAATAATTGCCTCGTCATACTGATATTCCGTCTTTGTCTCTCCTGTCATATCATCTGTAAATTCAACAGCCCTGATATTTTTTCTGAGATAAACAGTTGTCGGAGATGAAGTAATATCGACAAGTTTCGGGGATTCATCGCCTGATGATTTATGATAATTCATTTATTTTCCTCCTTTCAGGACGCACAGTAACACGGTGATGCACCGACATTCCAAACATTTCCTGTACTTAATGTGTTCAAGGCAATCCAGCGATAACCGCACCATGCGTTAGTGCTACAATGACAGTGACCGCCGAAAATAGTGAGTTTTTCACCGCTTGATGTTGATTTGTAAAATTTATCGCAGTATCCGGTAGTTGCAGAACCTCCGCCCTCAGTCGGAATACAGCCAAATTCTCCCGAATTTGTATTTTTTAACCATGTGTCGCTGTCAGCAGGCGGAGAAAGTGACAGCGTTGTATAAGTGCTGTCCGAACTGTTGGAATAAGGCGGTGTCATTTTTACTTTGTATACATTGCTTGCAAGGTGTAATCCGTGACAGCGTTCCCAGCGGTTGCCCCAGAAATCTTCAATATAAAATACGGTTACATGGGAAACATAGTCGCTTTTGCCGTAAAACTGACCGTTTGAAGCTGCCGAATATGTAGATATATCGCCGACTGTGGAATTATAGCCTCCTGTCGGCAGCATACCGTATTTTTTTGTGGAATCACTGACATAAGAATTTGTGTTGCCGTTGCCGAAAGCTGTCTGACTGTCGGTTGACTTTGTAATCAGTGTCAGCAAATCGGCAATTAACTCATGTTTTGCCCAGTCCCAAATCTGCCAGCCCGAACCGCAGGCTGTTGCATATGAAACTTCATTTGCGGTTGTCGTGTCGCCTTTCGGGAACTGTTTTGCAATACTTCTCAGCTTACTGCTCACAACAGAACCTTTGAACATAGGAAGATAAATTTTTGGCTGTATTATGCCGCTTGCGTTCGTGTGGGCATAGGCTTTGAAATTTTCGTCTGCTTTTTTATCCGAAAACGCAACATAATTATAATTTGAATCTTCCCAGCGTTTCACATAAACAAGAGGTATTTCCGACATGAAATTTCCATTGTATGCCACATTCAAAACGTCTGAACTTCCTCCGTTAAGTTTCTTTGTGAAATCTGAATGGTTTAATTCATAATCAACAGTTCCGTCAAATTTCAGGGCAACAGGGCGATTCTGATTTATGAACCATGCAGAACTCCATGAACCATAATCAAAGACATCATTCGTAAAGTCCATTCTTGCAGGTGTCATTCCGACAGCATCATACATATATTCAACCCTTGTATTCGGATTTGTGTCATTCTTGTTTATCCTGAAACCGTATACAGTTGCATTTGTGGTTTTAAGCAGTTCAACATCATGACTGAGAACTTCTACATCATCATTCAAAACAGAAACATCAACGCCCGTCTGGGAATTGTTTACATATAATTTTCCGTCCCAGTCTATTGCCAGTGCATTTGAACGGCTGTTATCGCCCGTTCCGTTGCCTATTATGTGTGCGTATTTTCCGTTTGAATCCACAACATTATACTTACCCTGAACGTGCTGCAATTCAGATGCGGCAGAAGTATAAAGCCCTTCTGCGTGAGAACGGTCTCCGCTTGCAGATGTACCGTTTCCCTCGGCATGAGCCTCTATACCGCTTGCCGTTGCATCATGACCTTCTGCATGAGAGTAATCACCACTTGCAGTTGACATATAGCCTTCTGCGTGAGAATTACCGCCTGTTGCTTTTGTAGCGTAGCCCTCCGCATGGGATTCATCTCCGCTTGCTGTTGTAGCGTAACCCTCAGAATGTGATGCGCCGCCGCTAGCCAATGTAACTAGACCCTCTGCATGAGAATAATCTCCGACAGCTGTGTTTAATGAATAGCTGTTGAATATTTCTGCATTATTTCCGACAGTGTATGTTACATTGTTTATTTTCTTTTCAGTACCCGAAGGTATCGTCTTGCCTGCATTGTATTCTTCGGAAGTAATGGCATTCTGAATTTTTGTCTTTTCGGCAGCAGTAACAAATTTATTTACATTCGGGTCAGTATCATCTACAAAATCCGATGAAAGCTTGTTTGATGAATTTATGGTATTCTGTTTACCTGAAAGAGCAGTGTAAATTCCTCCGCTTTTCACGGGATTATTGCTGTTTGCTGTCGGACTGCTGTCAAAAGTCAATGCGTCTTGTTTGCCGTTCCATGCGGATTTTTCGGAACTTGTGACGAATTTGTTTGTATGGTTTGTGTCATCTACAAAATCCGATGAAAGCTTGTTTGATGAATTTATGGTATTCTGTTTACCTGAAAGAGCCGTGTAAATTCCTCCGCTTTTCACGGGATTATTGCTGTTTGCTGTCGGACTGCTGTCAAAAGTCAATGCGTCTTGTTTGCCGTTCCATGCGGATTTTTCGGAACTTGTGACGAATTTGTTTGTATGGTTTGTGTCATCTACAAAATCCGATGAAAGCTTGTTTGATGAATTTATGGTATTCTGTTTACCTGAGAGAGCCGTGTAAATTCCTCCGCTTTTCACGGGATTATTGCTGTTTGCTGTCGGACTGTTATCGAAAGTCAAAGCGTCCTGTTTGCCGTTCCATGCGGATTTTTCGGAACTTGTGACGAATTTGTTTGTTTGGTTTGTGTCGTCTACCAAATCCGATGAAAGCTTGTTTGATGAATTTATGGTATTCTGTTTACCTGAGAGAGCCGTGTAAATTCCTCCGCTTTTCACGGGATTATTGCTGTTTGCTGTCGGACTGTTATCGAAAGTCAAAGCGTCCTGTTTGCCGTTCCATGCGGATTTTTCGGAACTTGTGACGAATTTGTTTGTTTGGTTTGTGTCGTCTACCAAATCCGATGAAAGCTTGTTTGATGAATTTATGGTATTCTGTTTACCTGAGAGAGCCGTGTATACTCCTCCGCTTTTTACGGGATTGTTGCTGTTTGCTGTCGGACTGCTGTCAAAAGTCAGAGCGTCCTGTTTACCGTTCCATGCGGATTTTTCGGAACTTGTAACAAATTTGTTTGCGTGGTTTGTATCGTCTACCAAATCAGATGAAAGCTTGTTATTCGCTGTAATTTCGGGCTGTAAACCGTCTACCAAATCGGCAACCGAAAATTCAACGGTATTTCCGTTTTTTAAAGTGAGAATGACTTTTTTTGTGCTGTCATCATACGAACCGCCGACAACAACCGTTTCAAGCGGCAAATCAATTGTCTGCGGAGTTCCGAGAGTATCGCCGTTTTTATTCTTCAAAGTCGCTGTCACCACATAAGTTGAGGAATCTATTTCAAGCAGCAGAGAAGTCGCATATGCCGAGAAATCAATATTTTTTCCGTGTGAACTTCTTGCCAGCATTACTTCATAAATATCAATCATCTGAACTGCCACCGTCCTGATTTACCCATTCGCCCGTACTTTTAAATCCATATAAATCGCCTGTTGAGATATCCCATGCAACAGAACCCATATACAGGATTTTCCCCGAAAAATCGTCAATTGCGGGGAGTTCTTCGGCTGAATCCACATCAATTTCCATACGCACAACGGACTTGTTGTTTTCATATTTAATAAATTCTTCATTTCTTATCGAAATCATTTTCTTCACTTCCTTAATTTTTCAAGAATTTTCTTAATCCATGCGGCGGTATCGGGATTTATTTCGGCGTAATTTTCAAAGATAGAAATTACTTCCATTATCGTTATATAGCCGAAAACGATAATCGCCGTAACAGCTCCCGTTATGTCGGCGAGAACCTGACTTTCGTAGTATCTGCCTAAATATCTGATACCGATTTCCAGACCGCAGGAAACTGTCATCACAATCAGTTCCGTGATTTTATTCAAGCCGCCTTTTCTCATTTTGGTGCTGTTCAAATCTCCCGAAATATAGGCTTTTATCAGTCCTGTCACAAAATCTGATGCCGCCAAGCCGAGGATTATTGTTATCATGATTATATACTGCATTACTCCTCCAATGCAAGATAACCGCCGTAAGCGTATTTTTTGCTGTTAATCTGCATAATACAGGTATTTTCAAACTGCGTGAACGGCGTTAAAAACACGTGTTCACAATACGTTCCGCAGGCAAAACAGACAGGAGAAAGTGAAGTAATCGGAGCTGAAAAAACTGTCAAATTATTGCCTATTCTTGACCAGTCTGAGTCACCGTCCAAATCAATGAACGAAAAATATCTGCCTGAACCTGATGAAGAGGATGCGAACATTGAAATCGCCGTCTTTTCGTTGTTTGTTTTGGAAACTATCAGAATATTATCAGTTGTTGAAGAATTTGCGCCCACAATCATAAGTCCCTTTGAAGTCACAATTCCTGCTTTGGTGTATTTCAGAGTGGACGAACCATAAAATGTCAGCTTTGCGCCGTTTTCAAGCAAACATTCGATATTTCCGCTGTTTTCGGCGATTTGGTCAAAATAATCCGTGGCATTTGCCTGTAACCATGCGAGAATTTCCGATTTCTGCGTCGTTCTGTCAGCCGTGAAAATTGTCTTGTTTATAGCCATTTTTTAACCCTCCTGAATGATATTTTCAATCAATTCCGCAACGCCTGAACGACCTCTTACACCGTCAGTGAGAAGTTCTGCCGAACCCGCATTTATGACACTTTGACCGACCGTATTTTTCAGGACAATCACAACAAATTTGTTGTTGCCCGATGCAGGCAGACGGAGTTCAATTGTCGCATTTTCGCCGTCATTTTCTATCCAGTAGTCGGTGATAGTCCCCCTTTCGCCTTCGGTCTGAATCATGCCGTTCCTGAAAAACAGCACAATGTCATTTTGCTTGTCGTAGTCGGGAATCTGCTGACCGAAGGCAAGCGAAGTCACATAGACATTCGTGCTGAAAACAGTCTGATATTTTTTCATGAATCCGTCAACAGACAGCTCTTGTGTGAGCTGTGAGAAAAATTCATCAAATGCCGCCTGCTGCTGTGTGATATAGCTGTCAAATTCGGCTATTTTCTCGGCAAAAATCGCTTCAAATTGTAAAAACAAAGTTGATGTGTCAACCTGATTTATAAGCCCCGTAATCCACGGACAGGCACCCGTTCCCCTGTTGTCCTGAATTGCCGACTGTGATAAAATGTTAATATTTTTATCGACATAAATCACAGCAACAACAATTTCATAAAGAATATCCGTCTTGATAATTTCGGGCATGAAAGCTCCTGCGCTCGGAGTTCCTGTTTTGACGTAAAGCCCCATTTCACGGTTTTCGCTGTCGTATCTCATCACAACAGCGTCACGTCTGGGGTTGCTCATATCCGCAGGGGAAAGGCTTATCGTCAGCGCAGAATCATTTTTAATCCAGTGATTTTTAATTATACCCCTGCCCGTTCCGACAGCTATATCAAGCCCGTTCCCCGTTGCCGTGACAGAAAAAGCGTCACCGACAGTCTGATAAATTCCGTCCGAAACAAGCCCCTCAAAATATTCGCTCATCTGGTCAGCCGTGTACAGCCTGTCAGAATTTACGCTGTCAAAAAATCCGTAAGTTACAGCCATTTTTTCACTCCTGTTCTTCCTCAAAAGTCGGAACGAGCGTATAACCGTTTTCGTCCCACGATTCAATAATTTCCGTAATTCTCGATTCGGACTGTATGCCGTAGCCGTTCGATACCGTCACTATGTCACCGAGCCTGTAATCCTCATTGTAGTGGAATGTCGTATCATGGGCAATTTCACTTTCAAAAGATTCAGTGACAGCGTGTTCACTCAGTTTTTCATAACCTCTCTCGACAAGCTTTTTTCTGTACTCGTCTGCGGAGAGTTCGCCGCCACTGGTCTTTGACGATATATCCTTTGCATCTACAAAAATTTCTTTCAGGTCAAGAAATGTCGCACTTGTCGGATTTATGCCCGACCATTTCCGATAACCGCCCTCGCCCTCGCCTGCGATATACGCACAGTTCGCAAAATTGGTGTAGTCGAACTCATATTCCGAGGAAATTAAATTATCAAATTCAGGCGAGAAAATCACATCTGTTTTCCTGCCCTTATAAAACGAAAGAATTATATTTCCGCCTGCAAGAGCCATTTTAAAGCCGAATTTAAAGCGTTTGCAGATTTCCGTGACAACGTTCATTAAATTGTCGCCTGTGTACTGAGTTGACATAGTTTCGGGGATTTCCAGACTGTCATCAATAACAAGACCGTCAAGCCGTCTGTACCCCTGATTTGCTTCAATAAGCGATTTTATAGCTTTAACAGGGCTGAGATTGTCAATATTTGTCTGCCATGCGATTACACGATATGACAGTATGCTTTCAAGACTGCGCCCCGAAATTATGAAGGTATCACCGTTTTCAATGTCCGTCTGAATCTTGCACTTTTCGATTTTCATGACAGTTTCATCATCATCACGGGCAAGCATATTTCCGTACTTAATCCAGTTGTATTTTTTATCAGCATTAAGACAGAGTTCAAAATTTCCGCAGGTATAGTATTTTTTCACCCACAAAAGCGAGGTAAAATCATCAATGACGGCAACTGTTTCAAAATTTTTGTCAAGCACATAGATTTCCATTTCAGACCCCCTCAAACTTCTGTACAGCCGAAATTTTAAGGCTGAGAAATTCCGCACCGCTTTCTGCGGTATAGCTTATCAGATTTTCACCTGATTCAAATTTTATCCACTTTGAGCCTGAAATGCGTGAAGAAAGTATATTTTCCTCATAGTAAAGATGTTTCAGAATCACGGATTTTTCCCCGAAACCGGTATTAATAACGATTCTGTCACCGCTTTGCATTTCGCATTCAAGTTCAAAAAATTCGCCTGTTGAATTGTTTATGATTTTTGGATTTGTGACCGTTCCCGATGCGGTGAATGTGATTATTCCGCCTGTCGGAACGTCCCCTGTATTGATGTATTCGGAGGTTTTTACAATGCGTTCAGAAAATGCGATTTCTCCTGTCGGTATCTCGAAAGGAAATTCAAAAAGCGATACCGATTCCGTAAAATCAAAAGTTCTTTCGTCCGCAGACTTCCAGTAAGGGTCAGGGCAGATTATTGAAATGACAGGCTTTTGCCGGTTCGTGAAGTGATTGTTTTCAAAACTCTCAACGATTCCCTCAATCCAGACATTTCTTGTTCTTGTCGAAAAATAGAGTTTTATGTATCGTTTGACCTGAAAGAATTTATAGAGATTCAGCCTGTTTTCTTCGATTGGATATTTTATATTCAGCGTGATGACGATATTCCGCTGACCTATGCGGGAACTGTTGAATTTTGTACCGTCATAACCTGTTACAGCTTTTGTGTTGACGTTTGCCGCAGACGGATTCAAGCCCGAAATTTCAAGCACATCATAACTTTTGCTGTCGGTGAGAACGAGCTGTTCGCCTTTCTGATTCTGCACGATAAGTTCAAACATAAAGTCACCCCAGTGTTTTCATAAGATTCTTGCTCTGACGGTAAATTTCAAGCCTTGACAATGCTTTCGGAGAATTATTAGTCTGATAGAAATTAGTCGTCACGGCATGACTGTCAACAGAAGAATTATATTGATTTGACGTGCCGATATTTCGGGAAATTCTGTCGGCAACTTCATCAATCCAACGGGTATTTTTTTCAAGCGGAACAACAGCCTCATCACCGTCACCCTCCAAAAATCCGACCTGACCTTTTTTCAGCACACCGCCCTCACGCAGTTCGGGAATCTTCGGAACGCTTATATCCGACAACCAGCCGAACGGCTGAATATCCATGATACTTAAATTTCTCAGCCTGTCAAGAACTCTGTTTATCGCATTGAACGGAATTGAAACTACTTTATTTATTCCCCTGATTATAGCATTTACAACGGTCTTAAACGCTGAGGTTATGCCCTCTTTTATGCCGTCAAAAATCTGACCGCCCACGGAGAAAACATTTTTGACCGCTGTCCATGCCTCAGTAAATTTTGTGCCGAACCATTCAACAATGACTGAAAAAACAGTTTTTATGCCTTCCCATGCGAGAGTTGCACCCGTGACAAGGTTATCCCACATGGAGGAAAAAAACGTTGAAACGGGAATTATTATTGTTTCATTGAACCAGTCAGAAACAATTTCAAGTATTGACTTTATACTTTCCCATGTTTCGGAAATGCCTGTTTCCAGACTTTCCCAAGCACTAACAAAGAAACCAGCTACTGTTTGCCAACCTGAAACAATAAAATCCGTAAAGCTATTCCAAACAGATTTGAAAAATTCGCCAACCAAATTCCAAACAGCTTTTAAACTTTCCCAAGAACCTATGAAAAAATCGGATATTGTCTGCCAAACTGAAACGATAGAATCGGTGAATCCGTCCCAGATAGTCTTGAAAAATTCTCCGACAGCAGACCAACCACTTTTTAGGCTTTCCCATGAGCTTATGAAGAAACTGGAAACAGCGTTCCATGCAGTCTGAATCGCTCCCGTAAAGCCGTTCCAGACGGATTTGAAAAACTCTCCGACAGCAGACCAACCACTTTTCAGGCTTTCCCATGAGCTTATGAAGAAACTGGAAACAGCGTTCCATGCAGTTTGAATCGCTCCCGTGAATCCGTACCAGATATTCTTGAAAAACTCACCAACAGCAGACCAACCGTTTTTCAGGTTTTCCCATGAGCTTATGAAGAAACTGGAAACAGCGTTCCATGCAGTCTGAATCGCTCCCGTGAATCCGTCCCAGACGGATTTGAAAAATTCTCCGACAGCAGACCAAACGCTTTTCAAAGTCTCCCATGAAGTGACAAAGAAGTTTGAAACAGCGTTCCATGCCGTCTTAATCGCTTCCGTAAAGCCATTCCAGATAGTTTTGAAGAACTCACTGACAGCAGACCAACCACTTTTTAGGCTTTCCCATGAGTTTATGAAAAAGTCAGAAACAGCGTTCCATGCCGTTTGAATTGCACCTGTAAAGCCGTCCCACAAAGATATGAAATATGCAATTACTGAAATAAAAATCAATTTCAGATTATTCCATGAATCTTTGAAAAATCCTACTATAATATCCATTCCGTCCTGAAATATCTGCTGAAAATCGTCCCAGAGATTCACAAAGAAGTCGCCTATCATCTGCCAACCTGATTTGAGGTTTTCCCACCAATCAGCAAAAAAACCTACTATGATATCCATTCCGTCCTGAAATATCTGTTGAAAATCGTCCCAGAGATTTGTAAAAAAGTTTTTAATTGCCGTCCAGCCTGTTTCCCATGCTTCAAAAAATCCGTAAAGCGTTTCCTGAATACTGTCCCATAAACCTATCCAGAAATTGCGGAAAGCTTCAGATTTGTTCCAGAGTATCGCAAAGGCAGCGACAAGCCCTGCGATTGCCGCAACTACAAGCCCCACGGGATTTGCCGCCATTAATGCGTTTAAAATCGCCTGTTTTATACCGGCAGCCTGAATCACCGTTGCAAGGGTCTTAAATGCCGTAATTACCGACTGCATGAAAGTAACCGCCTTAAATGCCGCAATTGCCGTCAAAATTCCGCCTATTGCCGCTTCAATCAAGGGAAGATGTTCAATGCACCAACTTGCAAAATCCTTTACTCTCGGAATTACCTCTGTTGCGAGAAAATCTACAACAGCCGATATATAGCCTTTTATCGTTTCTATGAACTTATTTATTTCTTCTTTGTGGTCAGATATGAATTGCGAAACACCTCTTATAAAATCTTGAATTTTCGGGATTATCTCTGTTTTGAGAAAGTCCACAGCGTTTGATATATAGCTTTTTATCGTTTCCTTGAACTGATTTATCTCTGCTTCGTGGTCAGATACAAACTGTGAAACATTACTTATAAAATCCTTTATTTTCGGGATTGCTTCCGTTGTGAGAAAGCTTATTCCGTTCGATATAAAGCCTTTTACAACTTCGACAGCATTTTGAATTTCAGGTTCATATTCCGACAAAAGATTTGAAAATTCCTCACCGACATCTGCTTTCAAGCCCTGTGCCGCAAGAGCAATTCTGTCAAATGCGTCCTGCGTTGCGTTGTAGGTATTTTCGACAGTTCCCTTTGAATCGCTTACAATGTCAAGAAACTCCGAAAATTCAAATCTTCCGTTCTGGATAGCGTCTGCTAAGTCAGGACCTGCTTTCGCTCCGAAAATTTCGATAGCCTTTGTGGTTGCGGCGGCTATATCGGGAGCTTTGGCAATTTCGTCAAGCGTTTTCTTAAATTCTTCTTTTGAATCTTTTCCTGCCGCACTCCAATTTGAAATAGCTTTTTTCATGCCTGAAAAGGCGATTTCCGTGTTTACGCCTGCCTTTTCCCATGCTGAAAAAATTGATATTGATTCTTTGGTATCGAATCCGAGCGCACGCATAGGCGCACCGTATTTCGTGAGATTTTCGGTCAGTTTATCGACAGATATTCCGCTTGCCTGCGCCGCAATTGCAAGCTCATCGAGAACTTTTCCGTATTCATCGGATTCAATTCCTGCGTCACCCATAGCCCTTGAAACAAGCTGTACTGCGGAAACTGCGTCAGTTCCCGTAATGCTTGCGAATTTCATGAAATCTTCCGTAGTTTTTTCAAGCTGTTCGCCTGTATATCCGAAACGTGTATTTACTTCTCCGAGAGTGCTACCTATTTCAGACATATCACCTTTCACGGATTTTGCGACATTTTTATAAGATTCTTTCAGACCTTCCGCAGCTTCACCCGTTGCGCCCGTTGCGGTTATGATGTTGTTCATACCTGAATGAAATTCGTCATAGGACTCTTTTGCGTACTTTGCAAGGTCTTTAAAGCCCTGAATTGCCGCCTGAATCCCTGCCGAAACGAGGTCAGCGAGTACACCTTTCATCACGGTAAAGCCTTCGCTTGCATTTTTTACGGCTGAGTCCGTGTTTTTAAATGTGTTTTCAAGCTCATCTGCGGCAGATTCAGTTTTTTTAGTTTCCGACTGCATATCGGAAAGCTGTTCGTTGTAGGAATTTATCTCCTGCTGAGTAGCATTTATAGCCGCCTGCTGATTGTTGATTTTGATTTTGAGATTTTCTGCGGCAGCGGAATTTTCGCCGTATTCTTTAACCGTAAGTTCATACTGTTCATTAAGGCTTTTGAGCTGTTTTTTCTGTGCGTCAAGCACCTTGTCAAGCTGTGATAGTTTAGCAGTCACGCCGTCAGCGGACTTGTTCCAATTCTCCATGCCCGAACTTGCGGCTTTAAACTCCGAGTTTGCAAGTTTTATTTGACGGCTTGCCTCCTGAAATGCGGACTTTAACTCCGAAATATCGGCATTAAACCGTGTAGTTGTATCATTGCTTTTAGCCACTTAATCACCTCTTTAAAACCAATCATCGCCTGCGGGTCTGCGGATAACTTTCGGCTTATCTTTTTCCTGTTCCTGCTGTTCGGCTTCCTGTTCTTCACGAATTTTCAGCCGTGCCAGATTTGCGTAAAGCTTTATAATTTTTGTATATTTTTCGGATTCAATTTCAAAAGGCGACAATGCATGAAATTCACGGCAGAGAATATAATTTATTTCAAAAAGATTTTCATAAAAGGGCGCAGGTTTCCCCACGCCCTTATTCAGTTTTTTGGATTTTTCGGAATGACAAAAGTCTCGGAAACTGCGAACTTTGCGATATCAATAATTATCGGCATAAGCTCTTTGACCTTTACAAACTTCCATTCGTTTTCGGTAACATCGGGGAAAACTGCCGTCAGTACGTTCGTAATTTCGGAATACGCACCTGAAACAGTTTTGAGAAGTTCGAGCTGGTCGTCCATGTCCTCAATTTTAAGGAGTTCCATAAGGCTCATGACCGTGCCGAACATCAAGTCAAAAGTATCAGCCTTTGCGGTTCTGATGATGTTTCTGCCTGTTTTGTCGTAAATATTAAGTGTAAGTTCCATTTTATCACACCTTTATGTATCTTGCATAAGTCATACTGCCCCTTATGCCGTTAAGTTCGGATACTGCATAGACATTTGTCGTTTCAGTGAGAGTGATTGGTTCGGTGTACTCTCTCCATACGCCTGTCGGACTGGTGAGCTGATAATAAATCGTTGCATTTGGAGTATTGCAGGAAAGCATTACAGCCTGAGAATCCTCAAATTCCGTGCCTGTTTCGGGAGAAAATTCAACGGGCAGAGGTGCGGAAGATGAAAGGTTATCGGGAGTTTTGACGGTATCAAAGAAATGCTCCGTATCAAAAACAGCGGTTCTTTCGTCAACAATGACAGACTTTGCGGATTTTTTCGTCTTGTTGAAACGATAATTCGTCATAACGCCTGTCCATGTAAGCTGCATATTGTTTGTATTTGTGTTGTTTTCCTCAGTGTGAGATGTTTCATCAGGGATTGCAAAAACGCCCTTTAATCGCCATACATAGCGGTATTTTCCGTCAGTACCCTTTGTGCGGTATCCGATAGCGATATACTGTTCAGTCTGTTCACCTTCGACCAGTGCGCCCAAATCGGATAAGTAGTCCTGACCTGTAATTTCGGCAAGCGTAAACAAATCAAGGACAGCAACTGTAAGCGTGAGCTTGTCTGCATTGGTAGAATTTATAACGATTTTCGGAGCATTATCATAATAGTGAGATTCGCTGGAACTTTCGGTAGTCTTACCGACTTCAGCGACAGCCGCAAGGGATTTAACCTCACCGAAAACGAGTTCATCTTTGGTGTCCTTTATGACTTTTGCATAAACGAGATTGTCAACACCACGGTATTCAAAAACAACTTCATTCATTTTTTATTCCTCCTGAGAATAGTATTTTAAGTACAGCACATCAAGCCCTCTGCCGTCATGGGTAGGCTCATCGGAAACGACTGAATGACCGTCCCCCGAAACGATAAATCCGTTTTCTTTGAGCAGTCTTTTGACCTCTCTCAATTTTGTGTAGATAAGTTCGGGATTGGTGCTGTAAAAATTCACATCATAGCTGTAAACTGTTGATTTTTCGTCATTATCGTAGTAGTTTTCACCCTCCGAGAAATTATTCCAAAAGGTGAAAAAGCTGTCGGGATAAGGCTCATCGGGGAGCAGTGACCCTTGCAAAATTACGGGATAGCCGAAAGTTTCAAGCAGTTCGATTAATTTATCTTCCATGTAATCTCCTATCCCATTATTTTGTTTATTTCCTCACGGAAAATTTTTTCCTGAGCTTCTGCAATTTGTTTTTTGGTTTTTGCACCGTAAACGGCATTGTAAATCTTTGGTGATTTTGCCGTTTGTGATTTTTTTCTTCGTGGAGTGCCATACATGAGAAAAACCGATGTCAGACCGCTGATTTTGAAGTCAAAACCGACTTTTATTGAGGCTTTTGTGCCGTTCCAGTCAACCGTTTCACTTCTGTCAATAGAATCTCTGGTTTTGCCTGTTGAATATTGCCCCGGTTCTTCTTCTGACGGAAAATTCGGCTTTATAACAACTTCATCAAGATTTTTCTCAACTATTTTTTTGCTTGTGATAAGGGCTTTTTCGGTGACTTTTTTGAGGTCTCCGCCTGCCTTGTCGAGCTTTTCGGCAAGTTCCTCAAAGCCCTTGAAACTCAGAGATATTCTGTTTTTTGCCATTAAGCACCTCCATGAACCGCCCTTATTTTTATTCTCATAAACTGGTTTCGCACGTTGATATTTTCGGGAGTTCCGAGAATTTCATAGTCCACTCCGTTCAGGTCACGCAGACGGCAGTCAGACTTGATATCGGGTCTGTACCATGTTTCAATAACAGCGGTATTTTCCACGGAAAGCAAGCCGTTTATGACTTTTTCCGTACCTCCGAAAGTCCTGAAACTGCAATAGATTAAAATGCCGTTTTCGGGATAAATTTTCTTTGTGCTGCCTTTTGTTGTCACTATTTCGGGAATGAAAAGAAACATCGGAACATTGAAAGGCACATAAGGCTTGTAGTCGTAATTGACTCGTTGTGATTTATCTGCCATGTCATTCAACCTCTTTATATCTCGCTCTGAGGGCGATTAAATCGCCCCTGAAATTGACTTTGAAGTCCTCCAACGAGTTACAGTATATATAACGGCAGAGGTCAAAAAGGAGCTGTTTTGCGGTCAAATCCGTTGCAAAGTCAATCGTTGCGCCTGCGTAGGAGTTTATAAAACTCTCCGCACGGGACAGAATACCACCGATTTTTGAGTCAATTACGGGGTCTGTCCACGTGATAGCGAGATAATTTTTCAGTTCGTCAAGCATACTTTATCAGCCTGATGTTGTTGTCACCGAACCGCTGACATTTGAATTATACGAGATAGCAAGCGGAGCGAGATTTGAAATGTCAAGATAAAGGAAGGAATTAATATCTTTTGGTCTGCCGTTGCCGTAAAGTCTTATTGTGTAAGTCCTCAAATCCTCAAGGAATTTGTATTCGTCCGAATATTCGAGTTTTCCGCCTCTTGATGTACCAAGACCCATAAAGTAATTTTTAGCGATACCAAGGACTGCATGACCTGACGGAACTGCAACAGACTGCACAATATCAGTCGGGAAAGGCAGGATATTTGAAACATACTGACCGCCTGTCGTGAGGAGAGTTGTTGCAGGGACGATTTTTGTAAAATAATCTGTGGGATTGCAAATCAGAATAACACGACTTACGGGACGGGGATTATTATTTTTATCTTTTGCGAGATTTGCGAGAAGTGCGCCATAGCTTGCAGGGGTTAAAGAAGTGACAGAAGTTGCAGTTTTACGGGCATAGCCTGTTGTCGGGTTGAAACTTCCTGCGAAATTTCGGGTCATGCCGACAGGTTTTTTCACGCCGTCACCGTCAACAAGACCGTTTTCAAGACCGATGCTGAGAGCATCCGAAAGAGTTGTACGGCAGTAAGCGTCAACCCACTGCGGACCGAGTTCAAGCATATCTTTCGTAACGTACATATAGCTTGTAAGTTTGCAGAAAGTCAGGTCAATGACCTCAACCGCACCTGTGAGCTTGTTTGTGATTTCTGTGTTGAGTTCGTCCCATGTAGCCGCCTGTGATGCCTGATTATTGAGTACCCACTTGATAGCAGCACTTGTATTTGTAAAGTCGATAAAATCAAGTAAGGGGTGGTCTTTACGCATATCGTCCATTGTTGCGTCAATGACGGTTTCGGGGAGTGCGGACGTGATATTCGTGATAACCCCCTCATTACGGGCATTAGCGATAAGTTCGTTATAGAACTTTGTCTCTTTGCTTGTAAGCTGTCGTCTGCCACGACCTGCGAGGATAGCACGGTCAACGTTTTCAATAGTACCTTTGACCTGCTCCATAATTGAATCGCTTATGAAGTTCTGATAGTCGCTTGTAGCCTTTTCGACTGCCTTTTCATCGCCGTTCTGGAAAGCTTCTGCCATAGCGTTTATAAGCAGAAGTTTCTTTGCTTTGAGTTCATCAAGATTTGTAATTGTAGGCATTTTAATTCCTCCTGTTTAAAGTCGTCAAATTTTAAATAACTTTTTGAATATCTCGGATTTATCATGTTTTTGTTTTTCGGGCTTTTCAGCCATAGCGTATATTTTTTCAATGCTGTTTCTGTAAGCAAGCATTTCAGCATGATTTTCAACAGAATTATTGACTTTTGAACTTACCTCATCACAAAAGCCGTATTTCATACAGTCCTCAGCAGAAAGATAAGTTTCATTGTCGAGCATTTCGGTGAGCTTTTCAGGCGTAATTTTTCCGTCAGATTTGACGAGATAAGCGGCTTTATTAGCCTTGTTGATAACGTCCAAATCATCAGCGATTTTGCGGAGTTGTGCGGAATTGCCTGCGGCAACAGCCCACGCATTATGAATCATCATCACGGCATTTTCGGACATTATGACTTTATCCCCTGCCATAGCGATAACGCTTGCAATCGAACAGGCAAAGCCGTCAATGTAGACCGTAACTTTTGCGGAATGACGTTTTAACTGCGAATAAATCGCCGAACCCTCAAACACGCTGCCGCCCGTGGAATTTATGTAAAGATTTATGGATTTTGCATTTTTATGCTTTTCAAGTTCTTCACGGAAATGCTGTGCGGAAGTCTGCGATTTTTCAAGCCAATTGTCTCCCTCAACCGTTGAATATATGTACAATTCAAGAGTTTCGGCATTATCGGAATCCGCACGGACTTCAAAAATATTAATGCTTTTCAGAGTTATCTATCCTTTCATAATTTTTTGTGATATAGTGTTCCTGCGACCATTTTTCATTGATAACGGGCATACCTGCCTTGTCACGGACTTCATCAATATTCGCAAATCCGCAGGAAATCAGCTTGTCCACGTTTGCCGAAATATCGAAAATATCAATGTGTTTGATACAAGAAGTATCAGCAACAATGCGAGAGCCTTTGCAAATTTGGTCTGCTGTGAACTGTTTGCTTGTCAGTTCCTCGGAAATCATATCCGCCAAAGGGTCAATGCAGTTCGTGAGCATGATATCATAGGCATCTTTCAGCCCTGCAACGTCACCCTTGATGAGCGCAGGCGGAATCTTGAAAGCCTGAGCGGAACGTGCAAGAGCTTCGTCCATGAGGACTTTTATATCTGAGATTTCGTTGCTGTACTTCTTAGCGGCATCTGATGTTGACGGAGTGTATTTATAGCCGTCATACAGCGGTAAAACGGCATTTGTACTTGAAAAATAGGACTTGAAATAATTGTTCATAAGGTTGCTGAATTTTTCCTCAAAATCGTTATTGCCCTGAGCGAGTGCCGAAATTTCAAGGATACCCTTTTCACCGCCTGATTTTTTATACTTGCCGTTTGCGGATTCAATGAGCTGAGAGTACATATTGAAAATATTGTCGATAATCGCAGATGTTTCAAAATTCGAGTATTTCAAGTAGTAGACCTGCGAAATTCCGAAAACATCACGGAAAACATAATCGCCCCTTGAAACGTCGGTGAAAATGGTTTCGGTCACGGCTTTTTCGTCTTTCTGGAAGTCATCAGCGATAATTTTCTGACCGTTTATCGGGATAATCAGAACTTCTTTCTGATAGAGGAGTTTACAGAAAGCCTCCTGCCAAAACTGCGTTGAATTTTGGTTTAAATTCGGGCGGAAGTTGAGGTTATGCCATTCAAGACCCCTGATTTCTTTGTTATCCTGAAAAGTTTTGAACTCACATTTTGCGAGAAGTCCTGCAATTAATTCAATTGTTGTGATGAGTGCAAAGGCTTCGAGGGCGATTGAAGTTTCAGTATTTCGGTAAGTTTCAATATTTATCGTACCTGATTTTTTTGCAAAAATATTTCTGAACCAATCAACAATTTTAATAAATAAACACCCCCAAGTCTGAAATATTATTTATCGGTGTGCTATACGCATCAAGAATATCGGATACACATTCAGCAGCGACAAAAGCCTTGAAAGTATCTGTTTTTCGGGCTTTCGGCTCAATCTTTTCATAAGTCATATTGCCGTGTGCGGAAGTGGAAATTTTCGTATTCTGACAGCACCAGCGCATCATCGGAGAATCGCCCCATATGAATTTGTGATTTGCAAAACCGCTTGTAATTGTCGGAATCCTGAGCATTTCGTCAGACGGGCGGATTAATTTCACATTTTCAAAACCCTTGTCAGCCGAGAAATTTATGCTCAATAGGGCTTTTCTCAAAAGTTGGTATCTGTAAGAGTCTATGCCGATTTTGAGAATCTGCGAATTTCGTTTTCGGGCTTCATTTTCAAGCCATATGCAAGGCAATTCGGGAGGAATTTCGGCAGCGTCCACAAAAGTGCAGATACCGAGCGATTCCCATTCACGCAAAGGCGGTTTAATCCGCTTTAAATCGGGAGATTTCGCACAAATCCAAGTGTGAGAAATCCAATAATCGAAACCGTTTGCACGGAAAAGCAAGCCTGCTCCGAGGAAGTCGGTAGTTTTCATATAGTCGATACCGCCCACGCAGTAAGCCCCGTTTATAGCAGCTTCGTCAATCGGCTGATTTGTGAGCTTTATGTTGTCCCACGTTGTCACAGCACCTTCGGGCTGTTTCGGAGGGCGATTCATTCTTTTTACCATAAAAGACTGATTTGCAGTCGGATTTTGCAGGTAGTCAGAATATTCAAGTTCCATTTCCTGCTGTAAATCGGGCAGAAACGGCAATGACGGATTAGGCTTTGTCCAGTTTGATTTGTCGTGAACTTCTTCCTCATCGTCAAGCCGACAGACAAAAGGCAGAGTGCCGTTGTCGGGAACTTCTCCCGAAAGAATCGCAAGTGATTTTTCAAGCATATCGTCAAGAGGTCCTCCTCTGATGTCGCCGTCAGTTGTTACAATTGTACGGCGGGGGTGCTTAACTTTACCCGTTCCTGTTGTTGCGACTGTGATTAATTTATAGTTTTCGTATGCATGATACTCGTCAAAATCGACTTTTCCGGGACGACCGCCGTCTTTGGTCTTTGCGTTGGAAGTCCTGAAACGGAACTCCGATTTTGTGTCTAAGTTTATAATTTTTTCTTTCGTCCAGTAGAAATGGGCTTTCATTTTCGGCTTATGAGCTTCAAGTACCTCATAAACATCTTCCCAAGAGGTTTTCGCCTGTTCTTCGGCAGTCGCAAAGATATCAATATCATAATTTTGCACGCCGTTTGTAGGGGTCAGGAGGCAGAAATCCTCAAAAGAGAGATAGCCGTTTTTGCCTGCTCCACGACCGACATATATAAATAAAATCGGAAATCGTAAAGTTCCGCACTCACGGTATACGCAGTTATGGAGTGCAAAGCAGAACTTCTCCCACTCAAAAAGTTCAAACGAAAAATATTTCTGATACGAAAGATATTTTGCAAGCTGATTTTGATTTACAACAAGCTTTTCAGTGCGGAAAATCTTCTCGATAAAGTCGCAGAGCATAAGTTGTTCTTTGCAGCACTTGTATTTCCCCGAACGGACTAAATTTATATAATCCGCTATTTCACGGCAATTTACTTTTATTTTTCATTAAAACCACCTTTTTTAAAGTTCTTCATCGTCCTCCAAAATAACATTGCTTATTGACAAATCAAGCTGTTTGAGAATCGCAAGCATTGACTTATTTGTGTCACGGAGTTCTTTTATTGAGGGATTAATTTTGCGGACTTCACAGCCTGCGGAATTTTTCTCCCTGATAATTTCGCCCTGTTCTACAATATCAGCTTTGAGGTTTTCGGAGATTTCAAAAAGAGCGATATAGTCGTCAATCAGGCAGACAAAAAGGTCAATGTCCGCACCGTGTCTTTGGAGCTGACTGACGAAAGATTCCCTCAGAGCCTCAGCCTTTTCGATAATTTTTTTAACGTTCATGAAATCACCCCCTAAAAACCTCACGTGCGAGGAAATCTGTTCTGTCGAG